>Ga0041059_1002477_pt1 | contig 13687 bp, 5 predicted proteins | sample AraColnosormetaG_FD_56232 | JGI IMG/M metagenome (GOLD analysis project Ga0041059, IMG submission 56232) | Arabidopsis roots microbial communities from North Carolina, USA - Col MF nosort | ecosystem: Host-associated > Plants > Roots > Unclassified | place: USA: North Carolina | collected 2013-09-02
CGAGTTTACTTTTTCTCAATTTCATCGCTTGTATATTTAAGAAATTTGGAAAAATATTAATTTTATTAAATTGGTTTAGATGTGTTGGTTAAACTTAAATTAACATTGGTTTAGAGATTTTAGTTGGTTTAATTGAATTTTACAAAATTTGATGGGTTAATTGGGTAAACCATTGAAACAATTAACCATTACAACCCAACTCATTTTACTCATCAAACCAATTGACTCATCAACTCATTTGACTCATTAACTCATTTGAGTCAAAATTTTCAACTCATTAAGGTTCATGGGTTGAGTTGAGTTGAGTTGATCGATGAATTTTGATCCATTTTGACACCCCTATATATGATACTATATGTATTTCAGTATTTGTTTCCTCTATTATTGTAAAATATTAACTAAGAGGTATCCTATTGGTCTAGGCAATACATCAATTTCTCTCAACTGCGTCAATGGACTAATCGACGGTTAGGATAATTGATTGTATGGTAAAAACTCGGATCATTCCCTAGTAAAAAAATATATTTATTTTCTAAAACATCTATTTTAGGAAAGTACATTGAACCTAGACAGAAGAAAATCCCAACACAATACAACCATTAAATTGCTTCGTCGTTGAATGGAAAAACATTTAATAGAAAGATTCTGCAAGTGTAAACAATAAATTGGAACATATATAATGCTCAACCAGCTTTATTATTAGCTTAACCGAGAGATCGAATGAAAAACCCTAACCAAAGATGCTGAAATGAAACTATTTATTTTATAGTAAACCATCCATAAATATCATCTAGATGTGAGAAATCTAAACCATATACACAGTGTATTACCTATTTAATGAGATGATAATAGTTTAAACGATAGTTAAAATATTCTACGATACAATAGATATGTCCACATACGGATTGTTTAGGCTCGGTTCTTGTCTCTACGTTATAGGATCTGATCGAGATTTCTTCAGTTCATTAATATTTTTAAGCATTTTGATGTTTTTTAAGCTTTGACAATTCTTGCTTGTTTTTATTCATTTTCGATGTCGCCGATTTCAGGAGTTGTGTTTGGTTGTAGTTGTCCTTCAGCCTAGTTCCAGTTTTGCTATAATAGATGTTTCGGCTCTCTTACTCTGTGAAGTAGTCTTTATTGTTAAAGGAAGAGCAACACTCCGTTGTCGTGGATTGACTTGTCCTTTTTGTATAGTCACTGTGTCGAGCGTTTCTCTTTATTGGTGGTAGCCCTACTGGTTACGACTTACGAAGTGGCCACTGATAAAATTGAAGCCAACTTTGATACTTAGGCTATTATATTTTATTCGTAAAACATTTAAAATAATGAAATAGTATTGTTGGAGATTAATATCATAAATAAAGAGATTCAAAACAAGTTATTTTTTTTTAAATAATTAATAATATAATATAAAAGTAACTAAAAATACAAGTTATAAACTAAACTGTTCAGAATTGTCTCCAAAAAAACAAAAACAAAAAAAAACTAAATTTGAAATTGTTGCATGTTGGAAACGTCACACTAATATTCGACGTTGAGCTGATCATCTAGCTGAGTCGAAGGAGATCTAGAGTCTGCAACTAAAACTTGCTGATTGAATTTGTTATCATATTTGTTTTATCAACTACTTATAAATCTAATCATATCAAACGTCTCCAATTTATTTTTAATTATATTATCTCTGTCTTGAATTATGCCAATAACATCTAGTGTGAAATCTACAAAACATAAACTTGAAGTCTTGAATTATGCCAATAACATACAGTTTCTGTTTACCCAGCCGATTAAATTCATTCGAGGCCGACTCTTCTGCTAAAGAAGCCCAAAATAAACGTTTTGACCCGTCAGGCCATTACTTGAATTGAAAAGAAAACAGGAAAAACAAAGTTTGAACCAGCAATAATTGGTACAAGCCTACAGGCTACAACACACATGATCATGACCGACCCTGCTAGTATAACACTCTGATTTCAGAAATATGGTGGTGCATATAGAGAGATTTATAAGAATTGATTTGACCACCTATGTCACCAAAGCGCACTTATCTTTTCGGTCAAATGTCTTGAGAAAACTCTACAGTTAAGCGTGCTTGGGCTGGAGTAGTTTTAGGATGGACGACTTTCCGAAAAGTGATTGTTGGAACCATGCGAGTGAGGACAAAGCATGGTAAAAGATCATATAGTGATTTTTTTGTTCTGTTTCTCCGCATATGCCAATAACATATATCCAGAGCCCACAGTTTCACTATAGCCACTAATCCCATAGACAAAGCCACTCCTACTGAATCCGCAAATCACAAAATCAAATTCGAAGCAAATCCAAAGAATCCCCAAACGCAAGCCGGAAATACTCACTCAGACCTAAACAAAATAGTCCCAACTACTCGAAGGAGGAAGAGCAAGAAGAAAGTTTACCCAACCAATAAACACACAAAATCTCAGGAAACAGAACCAAAAAACATCACCAAAGAGAAGAAGGCAACGCCGGATCTAGACACGCCCATGAGCTCCTAGAACATTCCACACACCAGACCTCGTTGATGGCAGGAGCTACGGCTCGTGGACCATCTCTTGCACCTCGTCTGGTGGTGTTGTCGGCGGCGCACGACATAATTCTTCAAATCAAAAGGATCTTAGGGTTTTGGCGTTTGGGCTAATTTTACTTGGGCTCACAACATTGTATCTCTTGGCCCATTTCAGAAAATTGCGAGCCAACTCCAAAATCTGCTTGGCCCAAGTCTGATCTTTCAAACATATTACTTAGCCCAATAAATTTGATACTTCGATATGTGAAATTGTTTGACCGAGGACACCAATCAAGTTCTATGTCGATATCTTTGCAATGGGATCGTGATACTATTTCTCGAACTTTGGTCAAAAGCAAATCATCGAATTCTTCATATTTGTATCTTAGCTCTAGGCTACTTGATATTATCTCTTTAGTGGAGAGTTGGCGTTGGTATGGTTGCTTAATTCCAAGCAACAACTCCATTGATCTCTCTCTAAAGCTTCTCCCAATCTCCCATACCTTACAGATTCTCAAAATCCCTTGAGAAACATTCATTTGTTCAAAAAATTATCTTGAATCATATTATAGAGCTTTAAACCAAAATTTATTCGACTTTAAGAGCCTCACTTACCTGTCTTACATGTTCTTTGAGAATCCTATGTTCCAGCCTTCTTCCTTTATGGAGAGATCTTTTACCCATTCCTCCTAATTCCAATTCACCGTCCTCGGCTTTCGGCTTTCAAGCCGTGCAAGCACCTAATGCTCCTAACCATTCTACTACTTTGTGTAGAGCTTCTCGTGCTGGCGAATATTAAAGTTTTAGAATTATTTTCAACGTTATTATGTCTATTCAGCAGACTAACTTCTCACGTCCCAAAGTTTCCATGGTTGTGAATCCGACGCACCGTTTTCTGGCTAGTGGCAACTTCAACTCTTGTCTACGAGATTTCATGGCTTGCTTGTCGACTTATCCTTGTTATCACTTTGTTGCATCTATTTTCCAATCAACAAAGTGATAATAGTTTTTGTTGATTGGAAAATTATTATCACTTTGTCACTATTTTCGTAGAACTATCTATCTTTGTAATTTGTTTCATGTGAATGAATTCAAAAGCTTTGGCCTGAAAAAAAAAAAGATATATGACTGAAATATCTAATATACTTTCGGTATAATTATTTACCTCCACGATCACCGTAATATTTTTTTAAGATTTTCAAAGTGTTAGTGCGAGAAAGTAAATTTTCCAATCAACAACAAGTGTTAAATTCTAACAAAATAAATAAATAATTTTTACTTAACACTATTTTAATAATAACATTTAGTTTGTTAATATGTCTATATATAATATTATTTTCTGACACATATCAAAAGTTATATTGTTAACTATATATGTCAAAATTTAATCAATTATTGATATGTGTCCAAACTTAATTATTTGTAATTATGTTATATTTTTTATTTTCCCAAGATTTTTAAAGAAACATATCTAATTTTAGTCTTTTCTAATAATCATATCTTTTTTGGGGGGTCAAAATATCATATACCTAATTTTAGTTAAAAAATAATGATTAGTTTTAAACAGCTGTCAAAATTTTAACTAATTATAGATATATGTTACAATTTGAGCAATTGTAATTATAGTCATTTGTCTTTATGTAATATTTCAAAATGAAACGTATCAAAATTATAGTTCATGCATTAATTAGAAATAACAACACTGTGGTCTCTAACTGTTATATAAGAAAGTGTAAACCAAATCATAACCTTCACTGAATCAAAAAGCTCTCAAAAATAATTCAAAATTAGACCCTAAAGTTTGAAATTTTCAAAATTTCCCCCAAAACTTCGTCTCTTCGTTTAGTCTTCTCTCTCGCTTCACCGTTAAAAGCCGTAGCAACAAAAACCCAAACCCTAACCAAAACCCTAAAATCTCAGCCGCCACTTCCGTTCAAATGGCGAAGAAGAAAGTGTCTCGTAACTCCAATGGAGCTTCCAATGAGCAGCAACAAATTCAGAATCAGTCAGTACCAGTCACTTCCCAGAAATCGACGAAGCTAAGTCGTGAGTCATCAATGGAGGACCATGACTCCTCGGAGGAAAAGTTTCAGAATTTGAAGTCACTTAATGCGATTCTTCTGAAGCAGACTATGGAGAAGAGACAACAGATTGAATCTCTCTTCCAGGCGAAAGATTCGTTGGAGATCGAGTTGGTTCGTTCGGGAAAGGAGAAGACTTTGCTTCGTGAGGAGTTGTGTGGTTCGAGCGATGAGAATTTCATGTTGAAGATTGAAATGGATTTGTTAATGGGTTTTGTTGAGGGTCGTGTTAAGGAAATGGGTGTTGAAGTAGATTGGTTATTTAAGGAGAAGAGTGATAGAGAGACTGAGATTAGGGATTTGAAAAGAGAAGCTAATGGTTTGATTAGGAAGTTAGAGAGTGAGAGAGAAGAGTTTAGTAGGGTTTGTGATGAGAGGGATTTGGTTAAGAGTGGGTTTGATTTGCAGAGTGAGGAGATGAATCTTTTGAAGGAGAGTGTGGTGAGGTTGGAGATGAGGGAAGTGAGTTTGGGAGAAGAAGTTGGGAGATTGAAATGTGAGAATGGTAGATTGGTGAAGGAGAGGAAGAAGAGAGAGGAGGTGATTGAGAGGGGTAATAGGGAGAGGAGTGAATTGGTGGAGAGCCTTGAGGAGAAGGTTAGGGAGATTGATGTTTTGAAGAGAGAAATTGAAGGAGTTGTGAAAGAGAAGATGGAGGTTGAGATGGTGAGACGTGATCAGAGGGAGATGATTGTGGAGTTGGAGAAAAAGCTGGGAGATATGAATGAGATTGTGGAGAGTTTGACTAAGGAAAGGGAGGGGTTACGTGGTCAGGTTGTTGGGTTGGAGAAGAGTCTTGATGAGGTTACGGAGGAAGCGAAAGCGAGAGCTGAGCAGATCAATGAACTTGTGAAAGAGAAAACTGTTAAGGAATCTGAGCTTGAGGGTTTAATGGTGGAGAACAATTCGATTAAGAAAGAGATTGAGATGGCTATGGTGCAATTCTCTGATAAGGAGAAACTGGTTGAGCAATTGTTGCGTGAGAAGAATGAACTTGTGCAGCGTGTTGTTAACCAGGAGGCTGAGATAGTTGAGCTGAGTAAACTGGCGGGTGAGCAAAAGCATGCTGTGGCGCAGCTGCGAAAGGATTATAATGATCAAATCAAGAATGGTGAGAAGCTTAACTGCAATGTTAGCCAGCTTAAGGATGCTCTGGCGCTGGTGGAGGTCGAGAGAGACAATGCTGGAAAGGCTCTTGATGAGGAGAAGAGAAACATGGTGGCTCTTAAGGAAAAAGTTGTAGCATTAGAGAAAACGAATGAAGCTACTGGTAAAGAGCTTGAGAAGATTAAGGCTGAGCGAGGGAGATTGATTAAAGAGAAGAAAGAATTGGAGAATCGATCTGAGTCATTGAGAAACGAAAAGGCTATCCTTCAAAAGGATATCGTAGAGCTGAAAAGAGCTACGGGTGTTTTGAAAACAGAGCTAGAATCTGCTGGAACCAATGCAAAACAAAGTCTAACAATGCTGAAGAGTGTGTCCTCTCTAGTATGTGGAATAGAAAACAAAAAAGACGAGAAGAAGCGTGGAAAAGGAATGGATTCCTACTCTGTGCAGCTAGAAGCTATCAAGAAAGCGTTCAAAAACAAAGAAAGCATGGTCGAGGAAATGAAGAAGGAACTGGCGAAAATGAAGCATTCTGTGGAAGATGCACATAAGAAGAAGAGCTTTTGGACCCTTGTTTCATCTGTTACTTCTCTCCTCATGGCTGCTTCTGTTGCTTATGCTGCTTCTCTCAAGTGATCACCTGAAGCTGAAGATGGTACTACCCTTTAACTCATTCGAGTTCTCAATTTTCGCTGTTTAACTTATAAACCATTTATGTAGTTGCTTATGAGCTTTTTACTCATAACTCCTCTATGTAGTTGGTTCAATAACTATCATGTGAACCTTTTTTCCTTTCGTATCTAGCTCTTCTATGTCTGTGATTTCTGCTACTTTTCTCTCAGAACATGTAGTTGATTCCAGAAACTCCAATAAACTTGTTTGTTTCATATTCATATATTATGCAATATATATATGACATCTTTTGGTATCAAGTTTTTGTCTCCACTTAGGCTTGATTGGTTCTCCCTCTGCAACCCGCAAACGCTGCGTTTGCGGGTGGTAGTGGTTGTTAGCGATTGGCACCAATCATAGAAACCGCTAGATACCGCTTTGGACCGCTCGAAATCGCCAGATTTCAAAAGCTTTTTCCCGCAGCGTTTGCGGTTGCGAGCGGTAGCGGTTAGATTAAATTTTTTTTTTTTTTTTAATTAATTAAAATAATTATGTCTTCTATCCAAACCCTATATATCTTATTCTTATTAGAAAACCTTAATCAATATATTGTAACCATATTCTCTCAATTATGTCATCCACCCAAACTAATGAAAATCAAAATCAAAATCAAGAATCAAACGTAAGTATGATCTATCCTTTCATCCATTCACGACCAGTTTGGAAAATTTTTGAGTTGGAGATGTGTTAAAAATCATTTGGATATCTTGAAGAAACTTTTTTATATGTATAGAGGCAATCCGGAAAACTCGCGAGTTCAACGTTATTTACAGTTTATCACACTACTTGATGCAATTTTTGGTGATGTACCAACTGCATAAAGTATTAAGTTTTTTCTTACAAAATTTATTTATTTTTGAATTTAATGTTTTATTTCTGGTTTTAATTATTAATTATGTTTAATTTTTCTAATATTATCAATTTCTCATAATAATTTATTGTATTTTTCTTTCTTTTAATAGTAATATATTATATTTATTTTGGTTTATTTTTATTTAATTACTATCGCACCCGCTGGTTTACCATTCATAAAACTCCCGCAAACGCACCCATTATCAAACGCTTAACCAATCGTTCATAATTCTTGATAACGCTTGAAACCGCAACCGCCCGTTTCCGCAAACTCCCGCAACCGTAACCGCACTCGCTGTGTTTAAACCAGTCAGGTTAATCGATAAATTTTGGAGTAAGCATATAAATTAGAAGTAGGTGAGGAAGATATGTTGATAGATATTATCTATATTCTCATCATTGTTGATAGATATTATCTATCAAAGCTAACTATAACCACATTCTGTATAATGTTTTTTTTCTTCTTTTAAAAGAAGATTGAAGCCTCTTACCAAACCAACTTTGTCTTTTTCCATTCTACATCTAGTCTTATTCTAAGTGGACTCCATATACTTGTATGTTATCATAATATTTGCTTATTTTTGTATCTTTTGCTTCTTTTTATTATTGGGTTCCACAAGTTTATTAACTATATTCTCATCATTGTGCAAAGATACATCTCCTATAGAAACAAAACCCTCTTTATTGCCTTTTTCATAAGAAAATAGTAACAATATTGCATGTTTTTTGAGGAGTCAATTTTTTCTTTTTGGTGGTCCAAATGCAATGAATCTCTTTCTCTATGAGACATTTTGGTTTTACATTTAAAGTAGAATTATAAGACTTATACATCAAATCTTTGTCAATGATTACATTGTAATAACGCCTATAAGTGAGTGAATATCATCTTCTTAACGCAAAGAAAATAAGATCACTTTTAGGTAAGCAAACACAACACCACATAGCTACAACAACTTATAATTATACAAAAACAAAAAAAGCTTATAATTAAACATATTGTTGATGTATGCATGTATATGTACTAGATAGATATTTACCGAAAATATCATAATAGTAACATAACCAAAGTTACTATTAACCACAAGCTGAAAAAACTCAGCTCTAGTTAAAGTCAAAAGCTAACGCTAGAAAGCCAAACATAATTACCGACTACACTGTTCTTCTTCCTGCTTTGCTTTCAGAATCCAGCTTTGGACGGTTCACAAACGCGGACGCAGCCACCACCACCGCGGTAGTAGTTAAACGCCGTTCTTTTGACTCACTACAAAGAGCTTCTAAAACGAGAATCTCGGGCTTTCACCTTCCATGGTGGATATCACCCGTTTGTTAGTGAAGAGATTACAGTGAGAGATAAGAGTGTTCTCATTGGCATTCTGCGTTTACAAATGCAGCTATCTCATCCATAACGGTATGGAAGTGATTGTTGTTAGGCAATAAGTAGAAGCCAATAGTGGCTTGCTCCAAGTAAAGAAGCTTCACCTCTTGACCCGCTTTCTTGAGCCCTTCCGCGTACTTCAATTGCCAATCTTGAATCAAATCTAAACCCGCTACAACGACAAGACTCTTGGGGAAACTCAACCCTTCTAGACTCTTGCTTCTCGGGCCAAACGGGCTACACGCTGGATGCTCTCTGTCTTCACCCTCAGGAAGAAACGCTCTCCAATACCAATCTCGGTCTCTAACCGTAACAAAGTACTTCCCATCCAAACGTTTCTCAGATTCCGTTCTTTCGGTCCCTCCAAACATAGGGTTAAGCAAAATGTTCCCCAAAACATCGATCCTTGACTCAACCGCTCTTACCGCGACATTATGCACAATGTTACCCCCAGAGCTATCACCCGCCAAGAAAATACGAACCTTTGAGTCTTTCTTGCTTCTAAGCCAAGAACTCGAGTTGACCCATTTCAAAACAGCCCATCCATCATCATAAGCACAAGGGTATCGATTCTCTGGTGCACGACGATAATTCACAGAGACAACAACAGCACCACACAAACCAACAAGCCTACGACAAAGAGTATCATAAATAGCACTGTTTGCAGAAGAATGTGCAAAGCTTCCACCATGAAAGAAGACAATAACAGGCACTATTTCACCATCAACAGGATTCTGTAGATCAGTAATACTTGGTGAAGTGCCAGCATCAGCTGGTCTGTAAACTCTGCTAAGCAAATTAGTTTGGCGATCGATGATCACATCAAAAGAGAAGACCCCATTAACAGGGTTGGCATTTGCAGGGACTTTCCGGTCTAGAAACTCTGCGAGATGACGGTTAAAAGTTCCGTCAGGGCGACGCAGGAGATTGTAAGCTAGCTTAAAGTTGGATATTAGAACCCATGTATTGAGAGGAACCACTGTCTGCAACAAAAAACACAAGACAGACCAATAAATCAGAGAACTTTCAAACACAAAACCATAAGGAGATAGCCATAAAGATATCAAAGATGAGATTTTTGAGAGCTTTCACTTGTAAAACAGGGGAACTATACACAAACACAACAAAACCTTATAAGAGATATGATTACAACACTTGACAGTAGAAACAGTTCATGGAATAACAAAATCAAAATCAGTCACAAGGGTCAGAGAAAAAAAAACTAAAAGCCAAATAAAGCCAAGGAGAGCTCCTAAATTAGTAAAGACCCATCAAGGAACCGACACGTTTCATCACCCCAAACGATGAAAGTTCTAAGCTTTGATTACAAAACAAAACAAAACACATATGAATCCTAATCTAACCAAACACCAGAAAACTAAGAACAATCCATGAACACAGATAATACCCAAAATCAGCAAAGTCAATAAAAAGGTCTTACCTTGCTCTCAATAAGATTAACTTCTTCACTTCCAGCCATGGAAAAAGTTTTTAAAAAGCTTCTTTTTATTACCAATCAAAACGCAAAAAGACACGAAAGCCCAGATCGAAGATTTGAGCCGAGAAGGGAAATTTCGAATCACTAAACGAGTCTCGATGAGTAAAGTTTTTTTATCTGGAAATAGAAAGAAACCTGCTTTTAAACGTCAGATCAAAAGGTTTAACATTTTTTAATACGGAGTATAAGCAATAATGACTATGGGTTAGTGAAATTTTTTTGAGCTAATAAGAGGTGGTGGTGGATAAGAATATCGGCGTAGGTTAGTGTGGGTTTGACTATAGAGTATAATATGCGCATGCAAGTCCAACGCGACTAGTGTGACGACTGTTGTTGGGTGGACCTCATGAAAATAAGTACATTATTTTTTTATTTTTTATTTTTCGTTTGAAAAATATAAAACCTTTAATCTGTTCGCAACCGGAAAACAATTTGTTTTTTTTTGTTTGTGAAAAATGTAATAATACGATATTCACGTAACAAAAAGAAAACAATTTTTTTCTTATATAAAATTTTGTTTTCTAAAATGATTAATTTAATTCACATAATCACAATATATATTGTATTTATGCTAATATTTATAATTAAAAACGTTGGTTGACCCAAACTACATAAATTCAGTAATTGTATGAAAATATATATTAAATATATTTGATAATTTTTTAGCTTTTAGCGAAATGATAAAGGAAATACATTCTAAAACATTAATCGACTTTAATTTTTTTATTAAAATATCAAAATACAGGATATTTGTTAAGATATCAATCGACTATATAAAACTAACTAAATCAGAATACTAGAAGGGTTTATGGTCTTGATAGGGATGATCTCGCTCGTCCATGGAAGAGTTTGTAGCACTAAGATTAGATCTGATCTTTGAAAAATATTTGGTTTATGTGATATTTATATGAAAAATTAGTGCAAAATTGTTTTTTAGAAATCTATTAGAAAATGGATATAGTTTAAGATTGGTATACATTGATCATTTGATGGCTTCTTGAATAGTTTGGCCTTTAGCAAACTTTCTTCGGCATGTACGGAGAAATAAGATGCATCTATTGTGAAGCTATTGAATGGCAACACCCTTGGGAGCAAGGGTTTCGGTTTCTATAGAGTTTTTGTTATGATTCTCTGTTTTCACTCTATCTCTTTAGTTTCTCTCTTTGTTGCACTCTGTTTTGTTCTTGTTTAGAGACAAACACACGAACACGTTTTTCTTTTTGAAAGACTACATTGATAATAAACTTGGATCACCAGATACTTCTTACAAGACACACAACATATACTTATACAAGTTACTTCTACTTAGTACAGACACTTGCACCATGCTTCTACTTAGACCTAGACCATACTTCTAGGCATCATCACCCTAAGACTATAACCAAACTTACAAGCAACTCTTACACAACTCTAGTCTTTCACTAAGCTACACTTTGACTAACATAAAACACTTACTCATTTGGGCCGAACAAAACAATTAGCCCAAACACTTATTCTTACAAAACAACACAAGCCCAACACTATTATCTTGACTTTGTTCCTTCCTCTTTGTCGTTGACCTTGTTTCACGACAACTTCTTCTTCTTCCTTTTGCTCTTCTTCTTGGCTTGACTTCTTCTCTTCTCCTTCTTCATCTCATGAGGCTTCTTCTCTCTTTTACAGGTTCAATCAAAGGATACAATTCCAACAGTTACCTATCTTGAACACATGCTTTTACAGTTCATCGTACATAGTTTTTTGGGAAAATTTTCAGAAATAAACTGTACGTTATTAGTAATATACATACATATAAAAATTTGGTACTAAAACGTGTTGTTAAAATTATATAGGAGATATTATGGTGAACGACATTATTTGTTGTGATGTTAAAAAGGGAAAGTGAAAAGCGACGAGTAAGAGATAAAAAAAATTATGAAGATATTACAGTTAATTTGAATATAAATAAATTATATATATATATATATGGTTATGTATTCTTATTTTTAATATATTGATTATTATTTCATATGTATTTGACAGTTTTATATCATACCCCAACTTGAATTTTTTAAAGAGTACGCATCTCACTTGCATATATATTTTCATGCATGTCATGTATCTGTTTTGATGCGATAGTGTAAATATTTTTGATATATGGTTTAAGAAATTCGGACAAGTAAACCTGAACTTAAGGACAAATAGTGGAAATCGTGTAATTCTTACTACACTCAAATAAATAACGAGTGAACGTAAACAACAATATGACTATTTTGTTAATGAACAAGCTAAACAATTTTTTTTTTGTCAACACATGCTAAACAATTGCATAGTGAAAAAAATGAGGTGATTTTAGTTTTTTCAATGATAATAAATTTGGTATTCATTACATCTATTGAACTATCTCTACTCTAATTTGGTTTAGAGAATTAAGATTCGCCACAATATTGTTGCACTAAGTTAGTCTCTTGTGTAACAAACAAAGCAGGGAAAAGTAAAGACACAAAAAAGATTACAAATTCAGGTTCCAATGTGGAACCCTACATAACATACGAGAAATTCACCAGTATACTTGCTCAGCACTCAACCATGCTTACAAATGAGTTTATCTCTTCCTCACACTTATATTCGATCTCAATAAAATGGTTCAGAACCTTTTGAATCCACAAGAGACTTTGATTTGTTCAAGCCATGATCTTCACATCACTAAGTTTCCTCGTCTTTGTATGTTCTTTGATGAAGCCTTGGTAACAGACTTTTTACGTTCTTGTTCTCTGATCCTCTGTCTCCAAAGGTGAAGAAGGGCTGATGCAACATGGCAAATCTTGCGGTCTTTATGTTTTGTAAGTCCCTCAAGCTTATCCATCATACTCCTTGGTTCTTTTGGTTTTGGAGTAATGTTGATCTTCATCAATAACGAGAGAGCGTTAATGCAGCGAGACGCCTCTGGTTTACCTGAGAGAACACCCTTAGCGTTGGCCACATCAGCAGCTTTCTTTGCTGCTTCAAACAACTTCACCATCTCATCCACTTTCTTGTTCTTCAGCTCCTTTTCGGTTTTAGTCTTCTTTATCAATGAACCATCTTCATGTGGCTTCTTCGTTGTAACATCCTCCAAAGAGACACACCTTGTCTTCATGTTGAGTGGCTTAAGATTAGTCTTTGTCTCTTTCTTAAAATATTTCTCGTCACAAGTCTCAGATTTATGATCCTCTTTCTGTTTCAAAGCCAAAAAGCTGTTCCTTGCTTTTATCATCTCTGTTTCACGAGTTAATGATCTCTGATCTTCTTTCTTATTCAACTCCGAGAGTTTGATCGTTGTCTTACTCTCTACCGCTTCAACAGTCGTCTGAAATCTCTCGTCTTCTTTATTCTTCAACAGCGTAAAGGCAGTGACTTGACAAGCGATAGTTCCCGGTTCGTCTTCCTTCTTCAACTCCGAACACCTTGTTAGAACATGCTTCTTCATCTTCAGACGATCCTTGGTAAGAGCAGCTTTGAAAGAGTTGTCGCTTCCATGTGCGTAGAATGTCTTCAACCATGAATGAAACAAGGCTTGGGCTTCCTTACGGATTCTAGGGTTCCTATGACTTCTCAAA
>Ga0041059_1002478_pt1 | contig 13676 bp, 11 predicted proteins | sample AraColnosormetaG_FD_56232 | JGI IMG/M metagenome (GOLD analysis project Ga0041059, IMG submission 56232) | Arabidopsis roots microbial communities from North Carolina, USA - Col MF nosort | ecosystem: Host-associated > Plants > Roots > Unclassified | place: USA: North Carolina | collected...
AATAATAAAAAAAAAAAAAAATATATATATATATATATATATATATATAAAGAATTTTGTTACTATTTGAAACGCACCGCACTGTGCGGTTTGGTTACTATTCGAAGCCTTGCTCTCTTTGTTTAGTCTTATAGTATGTCTAATATTATTTGTCTCTTCAGGATATTTGTGGAGATATACACGTAGTTGTGTCGATTCTTATGAAAAGAACTAAGATAAGAAGGTCCCCTACAGCGTGATTCTTGGAGGAGAACTCTAGATCTAAAATGAATTTGGTAAAAAATACTCAACGAGAAGTTGGTTTGTTGTTATTAAAAAAGGGAAAAACACATTTCTGGTAGATATGTGTAATCAAATTACTTTTAAAGTCAGAGAGTCAACGGACTGTCAGAGTCGAGTCCTGGGTCCGTCTAGTCAGAGAGTCAAGCATTTTTTTCATTAACCCCATCCTCATTAAATCCGACGGTGCTGGTGGGCCTCTTGTCTTGTTGTCTATCGTCCGATTAGATCTTCCTACGTCATTTATCCATTTCCATGAGGTCACGCTCATACTCTTCGTTTTCTTCTCTATGTTTTTGAACTTTCAGTCTCGAGTTCTCGACATTTTGACATCACCAAACCAATAGACTTAATTTCTTAATTATTTTAGAGAAGACTTTGATTCGTTTGTTGAACATAACGTTTTTTTCAAATCCATTTCATCAATGTACTCGCGTACGTTTATAAAAGCGATACAACAAAACAAATTTCATAAATTTCCACTAATGAACTCTATAGAATTTATAGAAACATTTATCATCGCAATCTAACGTTCAAAAATTTTTCATTAATGGACTTAGCTCTCGGATCTCCACGAGGTCATGCTGCCTGGTCGGTCCAAACAAATTCTTGAGATTCTCTATATGAATGAAAATATCGTTACCTATCAAAAGTATTTTTATTTTGAAGGAATGGATCGTAGAAGAGATGCGACATACGTCATTTTCATGCATTAAGTTTTGTCCCCACAATTAAAATTAAAATAAAAGTTAAATTTTGTAATTTTGTGTAAATGAAGACAAATCATTCTTCGATCAACTTGTGGCTGCATTATTGGCTGGGCGGTCCATACAACACACACACAAGATAAACATAAAATTGTACGTCGGTCTTATTCTTCCATGCAATTTGGTTGGTTTTATTCTATAGAATAGCCATCCCTCAAAAAAACCCATATTTTGGTTTATTTATTGTTTGACATACCAATCTTTTCACTTTCATACCTTTTAACATATCGTTTCAACGTGAAATAATTATTTAATTTAATATTTCTATCATTCATAAAATCTTCAGGTTTTCGTTTTTCTTTCTAAATTTATAATTACCAATTTAGTTTCATTGTTTACATTAGTGGTAATTATACACAGTTTAATTATCTTGTAGAATTTTAGCACTATATATTGCAAGTTGCAACTGATTGATACCAGAGATTTATATCCCGTGTATATAAGTCTGGAGATCAGCTTGAAATATATTAATATTGGCTTTTGACTCGTGTTGTGGTGATATAGAGTAAAAATGTTATAATAAGAAGCACCGAGAGGAATTGACAAAAACAAAAAACACAGAGAGGAAAAACTTATCTTTATTGTAAGAAAAAATTAAGAAACATACTTTTGGAGCTTAGTTAACTATTTAATCAGCTTGAAAATAGTTTATATAATTATATTATCCCTATATTTGTTTGTCCAATAATACCTTAATTTTAGTTTTCCTCCTATCATTTTCTAACAACTTGCAAATATCTTATCAATCATGGACGATGCCTTTGTATTCATAGGCCGGCTCATGATGATATAAGACGTTGGCGTCACCTATTGGCTATTGAGCATAAATATATACTGTATTTCATTTTTTCTCTTTTCTTAAAATGTAGAATATTTTTTTTTATTTTTTTTGTGTGGCTGTAAATTTATTATCTTGTAAATTCTTTCGCTTGAGCATTTAAGGAAGCATTTCATCAGTTTAAATGGCTCATTTATGAAACTTTCAAAATCAGTTAGACGAATAGGTAATTCTTGTATGTGACGTAACTATTCATAACTCATAGAAGGATATTTCGTTTTGGATATGGAAACCCAAATGTGAGATATGCAAAAAAAATATGAAAGTGAAATGGGACATATATGTAAGATATTAATTAATACATAAAAATACAAACAATTGAGTAAATGCAAAAAGAGCCAAGAGAAAGGGTTGACAACCGCCAAGAAGGCCAAGTCCACGAAATGCCTGTGGCTCCCAAGACAGGATTGTGTGTGTAATTTACACGATCTTATATTGACATATTTCTACCCTAAAGTAGAGTCAATATCATGTATTTAGTGAAGTTTTTTTTTGTTACAACAGTTGCGTTTTAGAATTTAAAAAAACAATCATAAACATGATGCAATTACAGTATGATTGACTTTAAAATTGAAACGAAAAATCCATTTTAGATTATGATCAACAATATATTGTTTTAATTATGATTAAAACCTTACAGAAAGTTTCTACCAACAAGAGTCTCTTAGCAAAACTTAAATCATTAGTAAGTAACTCATGAAAGTATTTTAACTCCCACCATAATCTTTTAATCTAAATAATATGATTTATTTTGCTCGTTTTTCACAGTACATAGTTACATACGGTATATATGTGTAGAGGCTCTTTGGTAATTTCTCTGAACATAAGATATCTAAATACCTATGAAGAAAAATCAGTTACTGTTCTAGATATTTTCCGACTACGTGAGACCAGGACAAATATAGCCAATCACGAGGAAAAATATAGTCTTATTAACATAGTCATTGGTTCAACCAACAAAAGCTAAATATGAATGATTTTATTGGAAGTTAAAAATGTCTCTTTTAACTACAACATTCTAGTAAGAGATTATCCCAAAAAGAGAAAAGAAAAAAAAAAAGTAAGAGAGATTTGATAGTGAAGGATACTCAATATAAACTTAATAAGTTTGACTAATATACTAATATAGTATTAATTTGAAAATGATGTTTGTGGATTACATAAAATCTAATATCCAAATTATATTATCACTATAAATTTAATTATTTTAAGTACACGATTTGATGAGAAACGAGATAGTGTTGTTGGTTAACCGATTCAAATTTCTGTTTTATTAAGTTATCGAAAGTTTAATAATTAATAGCACACAAGAATGTAAAAGATACGATCCAAATCTTGATTTGGAGAGCATATACTTTTTTTATATTAAAACAATCTGTCCATACATGTCATTGGAATCTAGATACATCCCAAAACAATCTGAAATATATTTATTATTGCGAAAAAGAAGGGTCAATAATCATAAGAGTGTGCCTATTATACTAGTATATAATAATAAAGTTGGTGGAATAATGAAATACTAAAGTTCAATTATTACTTGTAAAAGTAAACTAAAATCACCTAACTACAAAAACTGATGACCAATGAAATTGTAATGATGGTAACCAAATCCAATTAAATTCTATTCTGGGCAAAAACGAATCGATAATTGGTTAAAAGTGTTATTTTAGTTAGGACAAGACTTGTGATAGTGATCGCATAAGACTTTTAGGGGTTTTATTACTGGACCTATTCTAGCATCATCCTATTTCAAATCCTTAAATTCTTGTTCTCGAACCCGCTTTAAATTTTTCCTCGTTTCATATTATAATTGATTTAAGCAAAAGTATGATCGGTAGGAAATTCTTACAGCTATTATGCACTTTTATAACATTTGTTTTCCAATCAGACTCAAGTGTATATAGTGTGTCCCTTCTAAAATTCACAACTTCTATAACTATATTATATTTTCTCACCACGTTTTGTATCTTTCCTTTTTTGTTTTGGTTTAAAGCAATATGAGAATTTTACATGCTTTAGGTGTTTTTTTTTTCTTTTTACAGCAAGAAAAAATGAAGAGTACAACCCAAAGTTTACAGAGTAATGGTACAACAATTACCAGACGAATTATCTTCTTACAGCTTGGTTAAATCAATTGCTAAAGCACAAACTAATGGCGTGTATATATATTGCATATTTAGCCAAATAGTAAGCTTGAAGATTCTAAGACTTTCAAAGTAATCCCTTGCTGAGTTGCTATTATGCTGTATATGTACAATAGTATATAATAATTAAAACTTTAACGAAGACAAACTCATGTGAAAATGTAATAATCAGAAGACAAAATATAAGTTAATAATATGTCATATATATAATAATAGAAATATATGTTCTTTTCGAATTAAAATTAAAAGGTCTTAATTTTTTACAATTGCAAAAACTTTAAACTGAAAAAATGATTTAATCTTCTGGAATGTACATTATATAATATCCGCCACCCTACTTGCTACCCCTAGCTAAAAGCCAAACCGATGGAAGACTCGCTTGCATTAAATTATGCACTAGCTTAATCTACTTTTAAACTCTCTTATAATACATTTAATTCCTAATTTCTATCGCCATTTTATATTTTTACTGATATCAATATTCGAAGGGTCCATGCCTATGATTCCATGTCATACATAATATTTCCTTTCATACCTACATTCATTTTAATGAAAACCTTAAATATATATCCAAAAGCTATACATTTATGTAAACTAAACTGGTATAATAATTTTTGAAATATGTGTATGTCTACTGATTTACTATTTGATTAGTTCGTAGTAAATATATTATAAATTGTTTAAACATAAAAACAAAAAAAATCATGTAACTAGATAATTTTCTTGACGAAGATTCGAATTAACAACACAAAAAAGTTCATTTTCTGATATCGCAATGGTCTAATTAATGGTTGTTGAATAGTTTATCTTTTCCACGTTTCATAAGCTTTTTTGGTACGCGACATCCATATTGAAAAATGTCTGTCTACACTGAGCTCAATCCAATGAAATTTGTTGTGAATGAGATATATGCATTCACGGATTTCTAAAAAATATGAAGTCCATGACATCCATTGAAACATTTGACAAAATAAAAATATAAAATATGAAGTCATTACAACGTAGAGTAAGGTTTCTAAAAACCCCACTCTCGTTTCGTAGAAGCCCCACTACCACCTCACTTTAATTTCATTCATTATCTCATTTACGTTGATACTTTAAATTCATTTTTCCATATAAACTTGTAAGTATGAAATTTGTACTTAGTATATATTTTATCTATCTTTCCATGATGAACTTAAATATATTACAGTTTGCCTAGCCTTTTTAGCTCAGCTATATATATATATATATATGCTAATGTTGTTACGATGTTTATTGTTTTGTGTCTATATCTTATTTACTTTTTTGAATTATTAATAAAATGGAACAATTATACATATAGATTATAGATACATATATCTAAATATAATATATTGTATCTATATATATTAATACAAATTTTAAAGAACTGGCGGGTTTCTAAATTCTAACATATGTACTGTAAGTTCAGCTTCTTACTAAGTCATAGGAACATGGAGAGCGTTGGCAAAATCATGGTCAGTTTGTTTTGCATTCATAATTGAAGACATAGTAGTATCATGCAATGAAGATATGGTGGGCCAAATATATCATAAAAAAAATAGCGAAACAATAAGAGAACGTTCGTGAAGCTGAAGCATATGAAAAACACGTAAATATATTTATGACGAGTGACATAGTAAGCATACGTGATATTATTATTTAATTAGTAATATAGGCCACCAATCAGAATTCTTTGTCTCAACGATGAATAAATTAACTATAATAATCCAAATTTTTAACATTGTTTTAAGAATATCCGTTATTCAATTAGTCTACCTATAACAATGAATTATTATGGATCCTTTATCGCTATGCCTTGATCAGGAGAATTAGATTAGTTACACTTTCGCAATTTTTGTAGCGATGGATTGGAACAAAAACCAAAACAAAATATAGACTATTTACACATAAATTATACATGAAATCAACTTAATTTGTTATTCTCTAAAGTTTAGATTGTCTTTATAAAATACCAATCATATACCTAACTAAAACTAATGAATCTTTAACGTGCATGAGATGGTGCATGTGCAAATAAAACTATAAAGAAAACCATGATATATTTTTTCTAAGAATGATAGTTTTTGGGAATTTTAGACTTTCGGTCTATATTTTTCGTATGTCCACACCAATTGTTGATATTGCATTTAAAACATTAATTATTATTTTTTCCAAGTATAATTGAACTAGTAACCATGAGGTCCATGACATCCATTTGAAAGATGTCAATTCGTAATATTGTTTCAAAATATTTTTTCGTTTATAATACATAAACTTTAATTTTTCCTGTAAAAGATATCAACTGTTCTTTTCATTTGTGTTACAACCCAATAATTATTAAATATTTGAAACTTTAGTATTTAGAAAAAATACATAAAACTAATAGATAGATATTTTATTTTATTTTGAAACAAAAAGCTAGAAATGGAGAGTGAGAGAAAGGTCCAAAGGCACGGCTAAGAAAACAAAACCGTGGACACCCTGTCCTCAATTTGACAAGTCTTTGTCTCCTCCTTAACTCTCTTCTTCTCTCTCTTTGTCTTATTCTAGTTTGGTCTCAACTCCCAAAAACGATGACGTTTCATTCCTATATAGTCGTCCTCTCTTCTTCTTCTCCTCCTCTTATCTCTACTCAACACCACTCAATTTCATCTCTCTTTTTCCCTTCCATTGTTAGTATAAAAACCAAGCAAACCCTTAATCACTTTTCATCATCATATATCACCTTAATCCACATGCATACACATATCTAGTCTTTTTGATATATGGCAATTGTATCCTCCACAACAAGCATCATTCCCATGAGTAACCAAGTCAACAATAACGAAAAAGGTATAGAAGACAATGATCATAGAGGCGGCCAAGAGAGTCATGTCCAAAATGAAGATGAAGCTGATGATCATGATCATGACATGGTCATGCCCGGATTTAGATTCCATCCTACCGAAGAAGAACTCATAGAGTTTTACCTTCGCCGAAAAGTTGAAGGCAAACGCTTTAATGTAGAACTCATCACTTTCCTCGATCTTTATCGCTATGATCCTTGGGAACTTCCTGGTAAATATACATTCACATAAACACACATAAATCATCTCAAACTATTTGGAAATCTTAATTTCTATTCATATGTTAAGATCTTTCTTCTCTCTTATCACTTTCTCTCTCTATTTCTTTTTTTTTAACCTATATATGTACCTACCTCCTTATGAAGTATTACTATGTCGATCGTTAACAATTCTCAATATCTTTAAACGCTTCTCCCTCTTTAGTTTCTTTCTTAAATTAACCTAATTAAACAACCTACATATATATCATAAGATATACAAATATGTGTATGTTTTCATAATTAGCTTATGTATGTTTAATCATAGATATATGTATATGCAGCTATGGCGGCGATAGGAGAGAAAGAGTGGTACTTCTATGTGCCAAGAGATCGGAAATATAGAAATGGAGATAGACCGAACCGAGTAACGACTTCAGGATATTGGAAAGCCACCGGAGCTGATAGGATGATCAGATCGGAGACTTCTCGGCCTATCGGATTAAAGAAAACCCTAGTTTTCTACTCTGGTAAAGCCCCTAAAGGCACTCGTACTAGTTGGATCATGAACGAGTATCGTCTTCCGCACCATGAAACCGAGAAGTACCAAAAGGTATAAATTCTACTATAACTCTATATATATCCTATTCATACATACATAGATATAACCCTAGCTAGGTGGTGAGGCCTTTAAAATTGAAATTAATCCCTAGACAGTTTGAATTTTTTCTTTTTTGACTAGTTTTATTTATTTATTTTGGAATTGATTCGATAAGATCAAAAATACTTGTGAATGGACTAAATGTCAGGCGGCGTTTGCGCTTAAATCCAGAAAAATGTTCATGTCATATGCGTGAACTCTTTAAATTGCTAGACATGGCCCATATGTTATAGTAGAATACATTAATAGATAGATGCATACACATATATATAAACACACAAGTATCACACTCGACATTCATATACCTTAATTCTGCAGAGACATAGTTAGTTTTTCTTACAATTTATGACATGAATGTTCCTGCTCTTCCTCACATTAATTCATGTCTTCTATTTAAGTTACCCAACATTTTTTGAAATAATTTGGCATATATGAATTATACCAACATATTTATATGCGAACATTTAAAATCTATACGAATGATAACGGTTTATGGAGTAGACCGAAAAAATATTATGTATACGGAAAATGACAATGGATAGATAAATACATTTTTTGGGCTCTTTCGACTTATATGTCGTCACCATTTGAAACCATAAATTTATAAAATTTTCTATGTATATATATGATATTATGATGTATGCATAAGACAGCTAAAACAACAGGGTTGACATAATTATCTATGTGTATGTATTGCACATTCACTTGTACTAATAAAACTAAAATTACGCAATTAAATATATAAAAAATAATAAATATAATCATCTTAATTATATTTGCATTGTTACGTCATATGATAGTACTCTAAATTTCTTCTAAACGTGCTATCTTTTTTTGCTAATGCTAACTTTACATAGTTTGTGAATCTTCTTTCAAAACCATATCTTCGATAAATGATATTTTTCATAGATATTGTTAGTCTATATTTGATAATTTGATATATGTATCAAGTCTCTAATCAATGTGCTCATGTATAATTATAGGCTGAAATATCATTGTGCCGAGTGTACAAAAGGCCAGGAGTAGAAGATCATCCATCGGTACCACGTTCTCTCTCCACAAGACATCATAACCATAACTCATCGACATCATCCCGTTTAGCCTTAAGACAACAACAACACCATTCATCCTCCTCTAATCATTCCGACAACAACCTTAACAACAACAACAACATCAACAATCTCGAGAAGCTCTCCACCGAATATTCCGGCGACGGCAGCACAACAACAACGACCACAAACAGTAACTCTGACGTTACCATTGCTCTAGCCAATCAAAACATATATCGTCCAATGCCTTACGACACAAGCAACAACACATTGATAGTCTCTACGAGAAATCATCAAGACGATGATGAAACTGCCATTGTTGACGATCTTCAAAGACTAGTTAACTACCAAATATCAGATGGAGGTAACATCAATCACCAATACTTTCAAATTGCTCAACAGTTTCATCATACTCAACAACAAAATGCTAACGCAAACGCATTACAATTGGTGGCTGCGGCGACTACAGCGACAACGCTAATGCCTCAAACTCAAGCGGCGTTAGCTATGAACATGATTCCTGCAGGAACGATTCCAAACAATGCTTTGTGGGATATGTGGAATCCAATAGTACCAGATGGAAACAGAGATCACTATACTAATATTCCTTTTAAGTAATTTAATTAGATCATGATTATTATCCATGACAATAATTATTAATGCTGCTTTGCCATATTTTCATACTCCTTATATATTGTTATGGCGATAGACAATGATTGATTACTGCGAGTTTATGTAATGGAACTGATTCTCAACATATATAGTCAATTAAGTAGTTTTTTTTTTCTTGTGTTAAAGTTAATTTCTTTAAGCTAGATTCAACGTAGTTAAAAAAAAAAAATTCACTGTAATATATGAATACAAAATGACTAAGGAGTGCAATCCGTATCAAAAGTTCTCAAACAAACCAAAGAAGAAATAAACTTATTGGATTAGATTTTCATGTACGAGCCCTAACCGAAACCAGACTAAAACCAAACACTAACTAAACCATAACAATAGTAACCGTAAATCCAACCTAGTGATATTTAATTTGGTCTTCATTCCATTTCAAAATTTCAAATTGAATGTTGATATTTTTTGTTGTTTATTCATCACTTATTAGAATTCATTTTGCATTGTCATTTACATGCATTAGATCCAAGATGTTTAATTTTAGTTACCTGTTAGTGCGACTTTATAGATAAACAATCCACTAACTCTTAAGAATTCAACAACTAATTTTGAGATAGAAATATATAAAGATAAAAGATGTTAGCTAGTTTTTTGTCTTTGTAAATATAAGACTAATTAGGGTTTGACAAAAAAAAAAAGCATAGGACGTGCAATATTTGGTAAGAGCAGTTGTTCCCGTGATTTTGTCAGATATGACCAGCATGAACAGTTGTATGTTGTAAGAAATCAGTTCCCTTTTTCTCAATGAGAAAAACAAATTTAAACTTGACTTAACTCTCATACTAGTCTTTTTAATCCTAATTATTAACAATCTTTAATAATATATGTAATGTGGCAAAATCCTAATATATACTGACTTGAATATGATACGAAAGTACTAATTTTAAAGTTTTTTCCCTTTCTAACCGGTCGATGTAACCGTATTTGCATGTTTTCTTAGATTATTTTAAATAATATATGTCTATCACCTATATTAGTAAGTATATATTCATAGATTATAGTTGATTTTGCCCAAAGAAAAAAGAAGATTATAGTTGATTATACCACATCATTGATATTCTGTGACGAATTAGATTACAGTTGCGGTAAACGTATTCGCTAGCTAGTACGACGTGCTTAACGCAAAAATATTCAAAGATAACGAATCCGATTAATATTGGTTCGTTTCTTAATTCTTACATCTAGAATCACACATAAAAACAATAAAATAATTAAAAATTTGATGAATTTTTTATTTTTTTGAGTGATAAAAGGCAAAATGTTTTCCGTTTTTTAGTAGCTTTCTCTTTCAAAATATCTATTTCTGGTGTATATCGTGAAAAAAACTTTCAAAATACGTGAATGTGATGATCGTTGAAAACTTCAAATCTCATTTCCCCTAGGTTACTATAAAAGCCCACTATCCTTTAATGGGCCAGGCATGCTATTTCTGTACAATACAAGATGGACCTGAATGTTTTAACTTTTAACTTTTATCTTTAAGGTCAAGTTAATTGAAAACAAAAACCAAATTTGTGGATCAATTTGGATGCCTCAGCCTACGTATAAAAACATGTTTTTTTTTCGTAATATTAATGGAAATGAATATGTTAAAAAAAAAAAATACATGTTTTTTTCGTCGACACTTTTAAAAATAAAATAAAATTTAAATAAATGTCTTTGACCAAAATAAAAATAATGTAAAATTTGGGAGTGGGGAATGTAGCTCGGAAAAAAATAGGGTATGTAGATCGGAATTAATAAATAGATTTTATATTATTACATAAACAATAATAAAATACACAATGTTGTCTTTATTTAATTAATACAAAAATAATAAAATAGACAATGTTGTCTTTATTAATATTACTTCTCAGCCCCAAAATTAATCTTTGATCGGTCCCTTTTGTTTTATCGTTTTAGGGTTTGTAGCTCCTTTCTCTTTTTTTCTTTTCTCAATTTCCCCCAAATTAAAAAAAAACTCTCTCTTTCAGAGATTTACAAATTTCATTTCTCCAAATCCGAAACCCCAAAGTGAATATTTTTCCTTCTGGGTTTCTTTTGTTTGCCTGGAAACATTTGTCTCAGATTTTGATTTTGACCGGAGTACTCATATTCTCCGGCGATTTCTCCGGCGACATCGTTTGTGAAATGGAGGGAATTACTCATCCAATACCTCGTACTGTTGAAGAGGTCTTTAGCGACTTCAGAGGTCGACGAGCTGGTCTTATTAAAGCTCTCACTAATGGTCAGTTTTGGTCTGATTCTTGTTTCTCACTTGCGAATCAGAATGATAAGTATCTACAGAGTTACGATTTTGTGGCATTTGGGTTTTTCATTTGTTAAAAAAGAAGAACTTTTTTTATTTTGGGTTTCTTTTGTGAGATTTGACGATTCTGGGTTTTGTGTTTTGTTTATGCAGATATGGTGAAGTTTTACCAAACGTGTGATCCTGGTGAGTTATTTCTTCACAACTTTTAAAAAATTAGTCTTGCTTAGCTTCTATAGTTTCTAGTGAAATGTTTTGTTGAAGTTGTTGAGCTTGTATGTTGTTGAATTGTGTTGGTTAAAGATTGAGTTAGTTAGTCCTCCTCTGTGTGGTTTTTCTTTAAGGTGTTTCATTCTTGTTTATGTAGAGAAGGAGAATTTGTGTCTCTATGGACTTCCAAATGAGACATGGGAGGTTAATCTACCCGTTGAGGAAGTTCCTCCTGAGCTTCCTGAACCAGCTTTAGGCATCAATTTCGCTAGAGACGGAATGCAAGAAAAGGACTGGGTATCTTTGGTCGCAGTTCACAGTGATTCATGGCTGCTTTCTGTTGCATTTTACTTTGGTGCACGTTTCGGATTTGGCAAGAATGAGAGGTAAGGGTCCTTCTCAAGCTCAGTGTTTTTGAGTGTTGCATCTCAATTATGACAATATTGGGTGTACTCATGTGTGGTAAGGTTATAATGATCATTCTAGCATCCTCTTGTTTTGTCTATTTGTCTGATACAACAATCTCTGTGTGGATTTTTGTAACTCACGTGATCTTATTTATAGGGTCGGTTTCTGTGTAACTCTTTTTGTAAGTGGTTCCCAGTTTCTATTTTGAAGTGACTAGAGTTATGAATCGCACCAATCTGGATCAATGTTATTGAGATAGATATATTAGTCAATAGATGTGATATGTGCCTCTAAGTCTGATTAGTACTTCTTGTATTAGTCTTGTGCAGGATCACTGTAATTAGCCTAGGTAGTTTCCACTGCATTGTACCTTTGTTGAGAGCTCAGCAACAATCACTGAATCCATTATTTGATACTGGTAGCTGACAGGTTAAACGAAAAGCTTGAGCAGAATGAGTTGTTGATTCTGAATCTCATCAAATTCTTCTCTGGCATTAGGTTTGTTTGAACAACTTAGCTATCACTTGCCTTTAAGCTTATGCCATGGACCGATTCTTTTTCAGGAAGAGGCTGTTCCAGATGATTAATGAGCTGCCAACCATTTTCGAAGTTGTGAGCGGCAATGCAAAGCAGTCCAAGGATCTATCTGTTAACAACAATAATAGCAAAAGCAAACCTAGTGGCGTCAAGGTATCTCTTCTGTTTCACCATTTTGTTTTATCAATCTCTGCTAAGTTTTATCTCTTTGTATTCCTCACAAACAGTCTCGCCAATCCGAATCTCTCTCAAAGGTTGCAAAGATGTCATCTCCACCGCCAAAAGAAGAAGAAGAAGAAGAAGATGAGAGTGAAGATGAGAGTGAAGACGATGAACAAGGTGCGGTTTGTGGTGCTTGTGGAGACAACTACGGTACAGATGAGTTCTGGATTTGCTGCGACGCGTGTGAGAAATGGTTCCATGGAAAATGTGTGAAGATAACACCTGCAAAAGCAGAACACATCAAGCATTACAAATGCCCAACTTGCAGTAACAAGAGAGCTAGACCTTGAAGTTAAATAACCAAATTATGAAAAGGTAAAGCGAGTTAGGAGAAAATTATGAAAGAAGAAGGTGAAGTTTCCAGTTTATAAGAAATGCCAGTAAAAGGGACTTAGAAGATGTAAGCAGGTAAAAAAAAAAATTGTATTGCTTAGTCTTTATTGTTGGATTGAGACTATCTACAGTTGGTGATGTCTTTTCTTTTCTTTTTTTGGATTTTTGTTGTTGTTAATGTTAATTCTACTACTAATTTGTTTGGTCTGTTTAAGATATTTTAGTTCTGATTAGTAATTTTTTTTTTTTTTTTTTTTTT
>Ga0041059_1002479_pt1 | contig 13674 bp, 13 predicted proteins | sample AraColnosormetaG_FD_56232 | JGI IMG/M metagenome (GOLD analysis project Ga0041059, IMG submission 56232) | Arabidopsis roots microbial communities from North Carolina, USA - Col MF nosort | ecosystem: Host-associated > Plants > Roots > Unclassified | place: USA: North Carolina | collected...
TTTGAGATTGGATATTATAGCAAAAATTGGTTGTTGTTTTCAACTATAGTAGATTATATTACAGCATAATTAAACGCACTAATTCTGTTTACTATAGCAATACTTCGATGTCATTGTAAAAAAATTATATATGATAGCATAAAACACAAAGCTACAAAACTTATATTAGAGAGCAATAATTAGTTGTCCTGTTAGGTGAGGGTATTATGACACGAAATTAGAAAGCTTAGTAATTTATAACGAGAAATTAAAGTGCTATATCAAAACTCTATAATGGCGTTATATCGTTGATATCGTAACAACATATACCATAGCGTACAAAACGATGTTGTCAAAGGGGTGACACCTACTATAGCTGCCGCAAACATAGCATTTGTGAATTCGCTGTGTATTACATACGATAGCAGATGGTTTGTGCTAACGATGAAGACTTTTTTTGTAGTGGTTTCAGGATGTGTGATCTTCCGAGAAATGATTGTAGGAACTATGCGAGTGAGGACAAAACATGGCAAAAGATCATGTGGTGATTTGTAGGGCCGGTAACAAGTTTTTAAAGTCTTCCAGACGTAGCGTACCGACCGTTGGACAAGAGTGGGCCCATGGGCTCGAAAGAAGACATGGGGCCCACTGGTATCCAACGGTCATAGCGTTACACTAAAAATGTTAATTCTCTAATGGGCTAGCAGATTCTCTTGCTAAGAATATATTTATGAACCTAATTTCCTTTGTGGGCTAAAGCTTGTGGACTACTTCTTTTGATAAATTATTTTGTTGGCAAAATAATGGTGGTAAAGTAGATAGTATATTTGGAGAATATCTTTATTTTTAGTTTTTCTTTTGTAAATAGTTACAAAGAAGATTATGGTTTGACCGATAGTTTGAATGTAAAATATTTTCTAAAAAAGTTGGGAAATCATATTTAAGGCGTGATTGCAAATACGTTTTTTTACTTTGCAATAATATTACGATGAACTATGATTTAACCTGCGGTGCAATAGTAGATTTCATGTGAAACATTTCTTGAACAAGTTATGGAATAAAAGTAATTTTTGAAAAAAGTTATAGCGATTTATAATTTAATTTTACTACTCCCTCTGTTTTTAATAAATGTTATTTAAGAAAAACTAAATTGTTTACTTTTATTTGTTGCTTTCAGTTTTTATTTATTTTATTTTATTATTTTTGTAGACTCTTGGAATTCGGTAGCTTTTTTTCATTGGTTGAATTGTTGTGAAATATATAACTAAACATATTGTATACTCTATCCACTCCATAGAAAGATATCGATCCCAACAAGCCAGGTATATAATGGAGTGATAAAATCTTGTTGTTGAGATGATACACTCATCTTTACCCCTTCCTGATATACTCATTCAAGCAGATTCTGAAGTCAATGATTTTAACCTCACCCACTACTTTAGGACCACTCACTATGCTTTTTTTTCCATCAACTTATACGATGACTTGCACATAAATTATATCTATTTTCTACAATAAACAAAAACTAAAATAACATAATACCATGAATCATTGAATATCAAAAGACACTAAATAGATAACTCCAAAAACCCATAAACATCTAGGATCAATATACTAACATAATCTGAATTCAGTTTAACTTAAGTAATACCCAATTTAATTCAAGAACCAAAATCGTACTTCTCAACATGTATGTCATAATTGCAAATTCTGGAGATACACTAAGGAATAAATGTTTTATTATTTATTATTTAAAATTTAAATATTATATTTATACATAATAATAGACTTGGGCTTTGCTCCCTTCCTTTAGCCCCAAAACTAAAAATAAAATAAAAAGCTCCCTTCCTTAAACCACAAGGTTTTGATTCCAGAACCAGCCATTAAAATTTGCTGAGAAGAAGATGATGGGCCATCAAGCCCAAATGCTTATATAAGTGTCGGTAGTAAAATTACAGAACTAGGTGATTATTGTTGAAAATATGGATAATTATCCATCATAACTTTTTTACCACGTTTCATTAGCTTTGTTCCCAAGAAAAGTAAAGTTTATCTTATCCTTATCAATTAAAAACTTGATCAACATGTTGTATTGTGCTAAGAGAAATAAGAAGAATAAGAAAAAGCAAATTATTCTCTCTTTATATCTCTCATCTTCTATAGAATAAAATAATATTAAATATATTTGCGTTATAGTTTTTAATACGTTATCATTATGATCGTCTCTTCGGGTGATTGTTTAACCGACCGATCGTCTATTCAAGCATCTTTTGAGGTAACATTTAAATTATACTAAATTTATTTTTATTTATTCATATAAAATTATATGTATGTTATTTTTGGAGTATGCGACTATGTCTTCTCCTTAATCGAATAATAGGTATGCCTAATTAAAATACCATAAATGGCTTAGTAATTAAATGATTATTTATTTATATAGATAATCATGTCAAATCTAGCTAAGCTCGATGTCGTTGCCCTTGATGTATCTGGCATAAGTTAGATGACATGGGCATCTGATGTTAAGATGCATCTAAGATCAAATGGGCTTCTTAGCACCATAGATGCATCTGAAACAACATCAGATGAGAGCAAAGCTAAAGCTATAGTATTTTTACGCCACCATCTCTACGATAATTCAAAAAATGAATACATCACGAGAGAAGATCCTGTGGATATATGGGAATCACTTCAAGATCGTTTCGATCATCAAAAATATGTAATTTTGTCAAAAGATAAACATGAATGGCTAAATCTCCGGTTTTTGGATTACAAAAGTGTTGGTGATTATAATTCCACCATGTTCGGAATCACCCCCAGGATGATATTATGTGGTGAAAAAGTGAGCAACTATGATATGATTGAAAAAACGCTCTCCGCCTTTCATCCTGGAAATGTAATCTTTCAACAACTATTCCGGGCCAAAGGGTATACTCGTTATTCTGAGTTGATGCAAGTCCTTTCGGTTGCTGAGCAAAATAATGAGCTCGTGATGATGAATCATTTATCTCTCCCACCTGGATCAGCTCCAATTTTAGAAGTGAATGTTGCTACATCCGGTGATGATAATTGGCAAGGACCCAGACTTTTGCGAGGTCGTGGTCGTGGTCGTGTGAGAGGTCGTGGCCAACGGTTAGTGTTTGTATTTAAATCGCTCGGTTTAATCGGTTGGGTTAATGAAAACCCTGGAGTGTGCATATAAAAGAAGGAAACTCGAAATTAGGGTTATAGTTAGCCACTTTTCGTTTTGTAAAGGAGGAAAACAGAGGGAAGGAGAAGGACCAGAATCGTTAGGGTTTGGGAGGAAATAGTTTCGTCATATCAAATCATTGTCAAAGGTAACAAAATTTGGTAGAGTTATTTTCAAGTCTTTTATCTTCATTCTCCATTTTACAAAAAATACTTTTGGATTTAAATTCGTTGAGTTATTCGTAGTTTCGTGAGACACGTTTTCTGAGACACGAATTAGGACCAACGGAGATTGTAACTGAGATCGTGGTCTCATCTGGCTTCCTATCGGCACGAGATTGTTTGGGAAGCTTCGTGGCGTCAAACGCTAGCGTTTCACCGGATGGATTTGATAGTTAACGGTTGATTTTTGTTTTAGGGTTTTGTCTTTGAGACTGTTTATTTTTGATTTTGCTTTAAGTTTGCTTTAAGTTTGCTTTTGGTTGTGTGACTTGTTGTAGGACTTTTCTGGACTGTTTCAAACGCAAGGAGAGTCTCTCCTGGGTTTAATTGTTGTTACAATCAATTTGTTAAGGTGAGTGCTTGACCATGAGCTTATCTGAGCAATTGGGTTGTATGATTTGTTTTGTGTGATGATATGTAGGTGTGGTGAATGTGTTTTTGGGTGAATTGTTCAATGACTGGTTCGTTTATGTTGTATTTGTGATTATACCCTTTTATTTGATTTTGTGTATAGCTCGTAGATGGGAGGATCGCCTCATTAAGTATTTGTGATAATACTTACGCATCTCTTTCCTTTTGGTACAAGTAAAAATAAAGTATGATCGTGGAATATTGGCAAGGAAAAGAGGATGATTTAGGAACTCGTTTGATTTATTTTTAGTGTTTTGGTTATTGGAATTCGGTTAGGGTTGTGTTAGGATTGTTAGTCATACTTAGTTTTGTCGGTTGAATTATTTATTTATTCATAAAATAGTATTTTTGACTTGCGGTTTAAATGTTGCTTTATTGGTTGGTTTTATTAAATATTTATGAGAATATTTAATTATGTTTGAAAAAAAAAAAAACAGGACGGATTATTTCAGCCAGGACCTTCCTTTAAAAGCCAAGATGATGATAGTCATCTTGATATGGCATATTTTCTCCATTAATCATGACAACGAGAATATTAATGTAATATATTATAGCTATATGTATAATCATGTTATATATGACAAACATTATAGATGCTCTTATTTTCTGTAATAATGTTTTATTGTAATATATGATGACATATAAATAAGTCTATGTCAAAGTTTTAATGAATAAATATTTTATCCCAGAAAATGTCAAACTACGAAACTGAGGATGAAGATAGATGTCTGGCGGACAGTGCTTCTACGCACACTATCTTTAAAGATAAAAAGTATTTTTTATCTGTCGAAATAAATGACTCCGCTAGAAGTGTGAGTACTATAAATGGCCATGTAAAGATAATATTAGGTTTTGGTGAACCCAATTTTACAATACCAAGGGGAACTCATTTTAAAGTAAATGATGCATTATATTCTCCTAAGTCTCATAGAAACTTGATAAGTTTCAAAGATATCCGAGGTTATAGATATCATCTAGAGACTATGAATAAAAATGGCATTGAATATCTTTGCACAAAATCCGAGAGGCAATATATATTAGAAGAATTGCCAATGCTATCCTCCGGATTATATTGCCACAAATATAAATATAATCGCATCAAATGTTACAGTCAACTCGAGTGACAATCACTCGTGTGAGTTTACTAGTACATTTAAGATATCGCATGAAAGACTTGGACATCCTGGTTCAGTCATGATGCAAAAAACTGTGCAAAATTCTAATGGCCATCCATTGAAAAAAAAGAAAATATTTAAATCTGGAGAGTTTTCATGTGTAAAACATGTTCTCAAGGAAAACTCATAATAAGGCTATCGCCAACCAAAATTGGGAATGAAAGACCTAAATTCTTGTCGAGAATTCATGGTGATATATGTGGGCCAATCCACCCACCGTGCGCGCCGTTTCAATATTTTATGGTATTAATTGACGTATCTACTAGATATGGTCACATGTATGTCTTTTGACTACACGAAACACGGCTTTCGCAAGATTCATTGCCCAAATAATCATGTTAAAGGCACAATTTTCTGATTATGCCATAAAAAAAGTCAGGCTTGATAATGTTGGAGAATTTACTTCACAAGCCTTTAATGACTATTTTGTATCGATGGGAATCGATGTAGAGCATCCGGTCCCTCATGTTCATACACAAAATGGCATGGCCAAATCTTTAATTAAACGGTTGCAACTCATTGCAAGACCGTTAATATTGAGAACAAAACTCCCAATTTCTATATAGGGTCATGCTATATTGCATGCTTCGGCTTTGGTTCAGATTAGACCAAACGCAGATAATGAATAATCCCCTTTACAAATGACTTATGGTCAAGTACCAAACTTATCCCATCTCCGTATTTTTGAATGTGCGGTATATGTGCCTAGAGCACCGCCACAGAGAACAAAAATGGGGCCCCAAAGGAGATTGGAGATATATGTCGGTTATGTATCACCGAGTATAATAAGGTATCTTGAACCACAAACTGATGATTTGTTTACGGCACGTTTTGCCGATTGCCATTTTAATGAAGATGAATTCTCACTTTTAGGGGGAGGAATTCATCAAATGCATATGCATAAAGATATACAATGGTGCGCACCATCATTAAAATATCTTGATCCCCCCACGAAGCAACGTGAGCTGGAAGTAGAAAAGAGTGTACATCTACAAAATATGGAAAATCAATTACCAAATTCGTTCCCCGATACAAAAAAGGTGGCAAAGTCATATATCTCCACTACAAATGCCCCATCAAGAGTTGAAATTCCTAGAGAGCTGGAATTAGATGGAAGCAAAATTAATGAACCTAAGGTTCAATTAAAGCGTGGGAGGCCCATTGGTTCAAAATATAAAAATTCCCGGAAAAAAAAAATGGGAGAAGAAAATGAAAAGGTTCTTCAAGAAGAACCAAGTCCTCGGGACGATGAAGAAAAGTATGAGATTTCCATTAACTATGCCCATGATGGAATCATATGGGATAGAGATGATATTGATGATGAAAATAGAATATTCTTCTTTTCTTTATCTAAAGAGATCGATCATGAGAATGATGATCCATATCCAAACACATTATCCGAGTGCCAGAAACGGCCCGACTGGGAGAAATGAGAAAATGCCATGCAAGTTGAGTTGCACTCCCTTAATAAAAGAAATGTTTTTGGACCTATTGTCACTGCATCTAATGTGTTTGGATATGGATCATCATTCTAAGAAAGTAAAACCTGTTGGGCACAAGTGGGTATTCGTGCAGAAAATAAATAAGAAAGATGGGATCACACGATATAAAGTCCGGCTTGTTGCAAAAGGTTTTTATCCAAGACAAGGAGTTGATTATGAAGAAACATATTCTCCGGTCATGGATGCAATTACATTCTCGTAATTAATGAGCCTTTCAGAATCTAATAATTTAGATATGTACCTTATGGATGTAGTGACATCTTATTTATATGGATCTCTTGATAATGATATATATATATATATATGAAAATCCCGGAAGGATTAAATTCTTGAGGCATTAGACTCATCAAAGTCTAAGGATATATATGCGGTCAAAATACATCAATTACTTTACGGATTGAAACAATCCGGATGCATGTGGTATAATCGTTTAAGTGATTATCTACTTAAGAAAAGGTATGTGAATAATGAAATCTGCCCTTGCGTTTTCATTAAAAAATACGCTTCGGAAACTGTGATCATTGTTGTTTATGTTGATGCCTAAATATATTTGGAACTCCAAAGAAGATTGATGATGCACGAACTCATATGAAAGAAAAGTTCAAAATGAATGATCTTGGAAAGACAAAATTTTGTCTTGGGCTACAAATTAAGCATTTCCAAGACGGTATATTTGTGCATCAATCCAATTATACAATAAATATTTTAAAGCGCTTTGATATGGATAAAGCGAATCCTGTAAGTACTCCAATGGTCAATAGATCGTTAAATGTTGAAAACGATCCATTTAGACCTTGTGAGGATAACGAAGATTTTCTTGGTCCCGAAGTACCTTATATGAGTTCCATCGGTGCGACTTATGTATCTTGCAAATTGTATAAGACCAGATATTGCTTTTGCTACTAATTTGCTTGCAAGGTACAATTCATCCCCTACTCGAAGGCATTGGAATGAGATAAAACACATCTTCCGTTATCTTCGAGGTACTATTGATTTAGGATTATATTATCCTAGAAAATCCGAGTTTGGTCTGGTTAGTTTTGCAGATGCAGGGTATCTATCGGACCTTCATAAGTCTAGATCACAAAACAGATATGTTTTTACCATTGGAGGAACTGCAATCTCGTGGCGTTCTCAAAAGCAGACTATAGTCGCCACTTCATCAAACTACGCAGAAATAATTGCTCTTCCTGAAGCATGTAGAGAATGTGTTTGGTTTAGATCCATGACTAACCATATTCAAGAAGCAAGCGGATTAGTCATCAAAAGAGAGCCAACAAGAATATATGAAGATAATGTTGCATGTGTTGCTCAAATCAAAGAAGGATATATCAAGAGTGACAAAGCGAAACATATACCTCCACGATTCTTCTCCTACACTCAAGAACTCGAGAAGAATAAGGAAGTCGACGTTCAATACATTCGTTCAAGTGACAATGCAACAGATATATTCACAAACGCGCTTCCAACTTCTACATTTAGAAAGCATGTTCAAAGTATTGGAATGCGTCACTTACGAGACTTGTGAAGTCTTTTCGAGGGAGAGTTCACGTCACTGTACTCTTTTTCCATTGTCATGATTTTTATCCCAATGGGTTAACGAAGCAGTGCGTACTTCATAAAAAATGAGGGATAATTAAGGGGGAGTGTTGAAAATATGGATAATTATCCATCATAACTCTCTCCACGTCTCATTAACTTTGTCCCCAATAAAAGTAAAGTTTATCTTATCCCTTATCAATTAATAACTTGATCACCAAGTTATTGATCTTATATATATATATGTTGTATTGTGCGAAGAGAAATAAGAAGCATAAGAAAAAGCAAATTATTCTCTCTTTAAGTCTTTCATCTTCTAGAAAATAAAATAGTATTAAATATATTTGCGTTACAGTTTTTAACAATTATGTATATGTAATTAGTTTTCTTTTGATTAAATATGTTATGAGTTTTAAACTTTTAATGACAAAAATAGAGAAAAAGGTTAATGTAAAATCACAAGAAAACCAACAAAAAATGGATTTATGTAATAAATTTTATTGTCTCAACATTTGTTTTACTTTAGCTGTTCTTTGGCTTCATAATATATTGCAAGTTTCTCATTGTAATTTTGGTGTTCAGAAAACATAATTGTTTCATGGTCATTTTGGCAATTTCCTAGGTATTTTCTTTTTAGTTTGTGAATACTTTCGTTTTTCCTATCAACCTACTAATCAACAGAGCTTTCCATGTACGAATAAAAAAACAAATAATCACTACAAGAAAATATGTGATATTCCAATAAATCCTTCCAATAATCGTATTTTGTTAAAATATTATAACCGATATCCTATAAATTTGCAACAAATACTTTTTTATTGAATATTTATTGCAAATTTCTAAAAAAATTTGGTTATGATAAATTTGTCACAAACATCGTACGAAAATTGTTAGAATTTTCCTACAAATATGATATTGTTGCAAATTAGCAATAATTATTAAATTATTGGAAATTATTAACAAAATATTTGTTAGAAACTAATTTTTTATGGAAATTTATTTCTAACAAGTTAATGACAAAATATTTGTTGCAAAAATGGACAAAAAATAAAAACGAAAATTAAAAGAAATAAGAGAAAATAAAAAAATAAAATAAAAAAATTTAAGTTAAATATGATTCTTCTTCTCCTTTTTTTTCTGTGAAGATTTACATCTGAAAAAAAATTGAAAACTGTTTTCAATGATAGGACCAAAAAACAAAAATCGTGAGTAGATGTATAATTATATAGATGAAGGTACTGGAGAATTAACAAAATAAGATGTATTGTCCTTGTTCTACTTGTGGTAATGAGAAAAAATTTCGAGTAGATTCTATTTGAAAGCACTTATAGTAGAGGATTTACGCCTGGATATTACATGTAGTTTTCTCATGGGAAAGATTTTGAAACTTTAACAAATAGTAATGAAGATGATGAAAATCATGGGTTGGAACTTGGAGATAATAATAGTAATGAAGAGGAAGAGAATATAACTAGAGATCCAACCAGTGTAATACATATGGTAACATATGCGTTTCGCGAAACGACTGAAAGTGGAATTGAAGAACCAAACTTACAAGCAAAAAAGTTTTTTGATATGTTAGATGCAGCGAAGAAACCGATTTATGATGGCTGTAAAGAGAGTCACTCTCGTTTACAAGCTGCAACAAGGAAGATGAATATAAAAACAGAGTATAATTTGTTGGAAGATTGTGTTGACGCAATAGCTGATTTCGTGAAGGATTTACTGCCTGAACCAAACTTGGCACCTGGTACTTACTATAAAATACAAAAATTGGTATCTTCACTTGGGTTATCCTTCCAGATGATAGATGTGTGTGTTGATAACTACATGATATTTTGGAGAGATACCGCAAATCTGGATGCCTGTACATTTTGTCAGAAGCCAAGATTTCAGGTTACAAATGAAAAAAGTCGAGTATCTTTCAAGCGTATGTGGTATTTGCCAATAACAGATAGGTTGAAGAGGTTATACCAATCTGAACGCACGGCAGGTCCTATGATATGGCATGCAGAACATTCAACGGAAGGGAATATTTTGCATCCTTCTTATGCTGAAGCATGAAAACATTTCAATTCGATGTATAAAGACTTTGCAAATGAGCATAGGAACGTGTATTTGGGATTATGCACGAATGGTTTTAATCCATTCGGAAAGTCTTGACGCAAATACTCACTCTGGCCGGTAATCTTAACACCCTATAATCTTCCTGCATTCTCTATGTATGAAACGAGAATTTTTGTTCCTAAGCATTCTTGTTCATGGACCTGAACATCCTAGGCGATCACTTGATGTATTCTTATAACCGTTAATTCATGAGTTACAAATATTGTGGTCCGAGGGTGTAGTTGCATATGATGTTTCTCTAAGGAACAATTTCGTGATGTGTGCTGCTCTGATGTGGACGATTAGTGATTTTCCAGCATATGAAATGTTATCTAGGTGGATAACACATGGAAGGCTATCGTGTCCCTACTGTTAGGATACTACAGATGAATTTCAGCTTAGCATGAAAACAAATCTTGTTGGTTTGATTGTCATCGATGGCTCTTACCAAAGAATCATCCATATAGGCGAAGTAGGAATGTGTTCAGAAAAAGCAAAATGGTGAGTGATGACTCGCCTCCGATGTTATCAATAGTGTCCTGACTCGCCTTCGTGATATATGCGAGCGTCCTGAGCTATATGTTATGGACAATGGAAAAGGTCCAATTCCAATCTTCAAATTAGATGCAAAGGGAAAAAAGCACTATTTGATTGGATAATCAATAGTGTTAATTTCTTGATGGTTATGCATCTAGTCTCTCGCATTGCATAGATAATAACAACGGCAAACTGTCACGAATGAAGAGTCATGATTACCATGTTTTTATGCAACGTTTGCTTCCTTTCGCATTTGCTGAACTTTTACCCAAAAATGTTCATCAAGCAATAGCTGGTATGTACAGTTACTTTAATTATTATTTTACTTTTATATATTCCGAAAACATATTTACAGGTTTACTAATAAATATATAAAATTACTGCAGGGATAAGTACATTTTTCAGAGACCTTTCTTTAAGATCCCTCACAGTCGATGGCATAGCTCTTCTAGATAAGAACATTCCTTTAATCTTATGCAATTTAGAAAAAATATTCCACCATCGTTTTTTGATGTTATAAAACATCTTCCGGTTCATCTTCCTTGGGAAGTAGCGCTAGGTGGACCTGTTCAGTTTAAGTGGATGTATCCATTTGAAAGGTTCATGTTCCATCTAAAAAATAAAGTGAAAAATCTGAGCAAGGTCGAGGGTTCTATCGTGGCGCAGAGTATAAATGAAGAGAATTCATATTTTTCTTTGTACTACTTTTCACCTAATGTTCAAACAAAAGCTAGAAAACCAGACCGCTATGATGATGGCGGGAAGAAACCTTCTTACCACACCGATATCCCAAAAATATTTACAGAAGTTGGGCGGTTTAGCGGAAAACAACAGTCGGTTTGGTTGACAGATGAAGAATACAACCATGTACATAACTATATACTTCGTAACTGCAAAGAAGTATTACCATATGAGAGGTATTTTAATTCTCTATATATTTTTTTTTTTGAGCAGATTTTTTTGTGGTTTGTGTATGTCCAAAATATCAAGATCTCACATCCGCAGAAAAGTGATAACGAAATAGAAATCATGAAAGAAGAAGAATTTCCGAAGTGGCTAAAATACTATGTGAGTTGAAATCTTCCTGTTTTATTTTTTATTGGATTGTTCTAAGTTGCTAAACTGTTAATTCATATTTGCAGGTTAAATCCGGGTCTTCTTTGGGTGAGCCAATTCCAACGTGACTTCGAGAGTTAGTAGGAGGATCACTTTCTGAGACGAGTTCATCGCCAATATATTGTACTCGTGGATATGTAGTTAAGAGAAGGACTGCCTCAAACAATAGACAGACCGTCAACCATGGAATTGTTGTGCGTACAATGGATGAAGAATACTATGGTGTGATAGAAGACATTTTAGATGTCGAATATCCTAGACTCATAAAATGTGTGCTTTTCAAGTGTCAGTGTTATGATCCTACAAGGGAACGTGGTGTTCGATTTACTAAATTTGGCGTTACAGAGATTAACTCTTCGAAAAAACTGAATAAGTATGATCCATTTGTTCTTGCATCCCAAGTCGATCAAGTGTGCTATATTCCATATCTTAGAGTTAAACGCATCCATGATTCGTGGATCACAGCTACACATATTAATCCAAGAAGAAGAGTAGATGGAGTGAAGGACCACGATCCGATGCAACAAAACTATGTAGACTATGTTAGGGTGGTTTAACACTCTCTTGAAAACACTATATTGATGGATGTTGAAAATCTCACAAATCTTGATGATGTGAGTGTAGGTGGTGATGACAATGCAGAGGAATTTGAAGATTCTGACAAATCAAGTCGGTCAAGCGACTCATCAGATTCTGATGATCATGAGTAGAACTATGTTTTTTTAATTTACTTGGGTTATTTTTTTGTGGTGGTCTTATGTTTGGATTAGCTCTATGTTTCTCGTGAACAATGTTTTTATGCTTGTGAGTTGTTTGAAGACATAGTTTTTTTGTCGTTCTGAGATATTAGTTCCATCTATGATTTGCTTTCATTGTTTTGGTTGGGTCTCTATTTTTTTATAAGCTTACTTGTCGGGTTTTGCGATGCCGCACAACAGAGCCGTCGAGATTAGGTTTGAATTGAACTAAGCTGTAATTGACTCAATAGCCATTGGTTTGTTTTCTGTTTCCATTGAAGAAGTTCTTGGTGGTGATGGTGCCTCGACATCTATTTCAGGGTATGATTGTTTAAATCGAGTACGAAGGCCTTCGTTTATTAATCAGACACCGTTAACTTTGATTTGTTAAAGTGAGTTTGGGATCTTTTAGCTAAGCTAATTGCTGATTTTTACTCTCTACTTTAAGGGATTGTTATTGTGAGTAAAGCATGTTGTCGGGATTGGTTTCGATATGAGATTTACTGGTGTGACTTTCTTATTTCTGTGGGTTTTTGTTGTGTTCTTAAGATTTTTGTCAAGTATGTTCTGTTTTTGCCTCTTCATCGGCGTTGAAATCGTGTTTCGTTGTTTTCACCGTTTTGTCAGTTCCTGACTTGAAACTGATTGCATTTCAAATTGCTGGAGGATTTAGATATATGTTGTTGATTTAACTTACACAAGTTTGAATAGCTTATAGAATTGTTGAACATAGAAGAATTAGGTCGGTGTTGAACGTCAAGAATTTAAGTGTAGCATAGACTGATGTTCAATAATCCTTATTGAATTTAAACTTTGTTTGATTTCTCAATCAGACTTGAGGTTGATCTTTAGATTTTCCTCTCTAATTAGGTCACTCCCTTGAATTATGTAGCATAGTGCTGGAATAACTCCCAGTTTTCAGTTTGATGGATGGAACTGCTTGAAGGATCTTGCATTGCATTTCAAGAAGGTTTGAGTGTCTTTTTTATGTGCAAAAAAGCTAGTTGATCGCCAAAAAATGTCGAAACATGGAGCACCAAATTCTCAGTCAAAGAGACAATGACGATGGTGACACTTTGGACACTAACCGTTGATATGTTGCGTTTTTGGTGTTTTAAGTCCCTTAGTTTTTAGTCGTTTGTCGTGTCATAGTCTGTCTTT
>Ga0041059_1002480_pt1 | contig 13672 bp, 4 predicted proteins | sample AraColnosormetaG_FD_56232 | JGI IMG/M metagenome (GOLD analysis project Ga0041059, IMG submission 56232) | Arabidopsis roots microbial communities from North Carolina, USA - Col MF nosort | ecosystem: Host-associated > Plants > Roots > Unclassified | place: USA: North Carolina | collected 2013-09-02
TCCATCTCAAGCTTTCTAAGATTATAACTTGCATTACTTTGGGTCAAGAAACATAGACTTTTTTGGTTTGTTTAATTATGTGTTGAATACTTGGATCTTTATTTCAGTTTCTATAAACAATTATGCTTTCAATTTCAATTCAAGTTTCATTTTCAATTTCAATTAGTTTTCAAATAATCTAAGTTTAATATCAAATATAAAGATTTAATCTAAATCTAATAGCTAAACAAAACAGTAATTACGCTAATTAGTAAACTCAGTGTGATGCAAATAATTCGCAAATTCGTCGCAAAAGTTACTAGGGATTTGCTACTAAAGCTAAAACACATCGCAAGTCCATCGCAAAAATTGCGAGGGAGATGCGACACCTGTTTAAATTGCTACCGTTGTTGTCCCTCGCAAATTGCAACTAGTTTGCGAGAGATTTTGTTCGTCGCAAAATTTGCGAGGGAATTACTACTGTTAACCATTTGCGAGACGCGTTTTGCGAGGAACTGCTGTTCCTCGCAAATCTCTCGCGATTAACGATTTGCGAGGGATTACCGACGAAATCTTCCGTCGCAAGTCGCCTGTTTTCTTGTAGTGTACAATGATTAAAATAAGGAGACAAATAACTTTTCTAAGGTAGATACTTGATTAATACGCAGGAAATATGATCATAATAATAACAGTAATAATAAAATGATAGTAATTTATTTTCTTATTGATAAGAAACAAGCTATGAAAATAATTGATTTATTTTTGGATTGCCGAAGCCTTTAATGGAGAATTTCAGACCTCCCAAAATTTGAGACAAATATGTCCTTATGAAATTAAATATACAATTCGATCCAACCGAAAAATAAACTAGGACGAAGACACCACTACCCCAACAATAATAATTAGGATTCTTAAGAGTGTTTTGAGGATGCATTAGCGTGTCTAATGATATAATCGACCCTGATAAAGTGAAATTACTCATCAAATTAATGCTGCTATTTGAAGGAACTTTGATTTTTTTTATCAACCGAAAGTTGAGTTCTTTTTTTGACTAATTGTAGTTTAATACTAAAATATGTATGAAGGTTTTACGCATAATGATATATCTTACTAGCTATCGTGTATCAGTCTCTTAATCATCACGGTTTCTAACCTATACTTTACAGTTTACATCATCCTAATTAAGTTCCTAAATCCTAGCTATTCGTTTTATATTAAAAGGTTATATATAACGATATCATAATATACGACTAACGGGTGATAGGGGCTACAACGAAAGTCTAAAACTTTGGTTCAAATCTAGAATTTAATCTTTTCCAACTCCGATATCATTAAATTATGATATCATTACATTAAAGGAAAAACGATATCATTAAATTTATGATGTTCAAAGTTTCTTAGTTAGTTAATTAAATTTAAAATTTTTACACAAAAAAAGTTCTCTTAATTAGTAAATTTGAGTTAAATATGGGGGCTAGGCTCTATATGTTGGACTCCAAGACATGAGACTTCTGATCGACCCGGATCTGCATAAAAAGACCCTTTTCCATGAATTATTTAAGAATATGGTTATCTTCATTTGAAGGAAGCCAGAACAACCAAAAACACAAGTAATAAATCATTGTCACGCAAGTCATGTATACATATTATCTTCATTGATTAGTATATGTACTAATTAGCTATTGTAGAAAATGAGACCTAAAGTACTTTTGATCTTCATGAAATCCCACACGAAGACAAGTAAATCCGGATTCGAAAAGCCTTTCAATCCATTCTTTTCGGCTGTAAACTGTTGCAAAACATAAGAGCTATTGTATCAGATATTATCTATATACTCTTTAAGTCTTAACAAACGATAAATCTATACAAAAATAGAATCTATATAAACTTGTTATACAAACCATGCGGTCCATTCATAGTTTCTCGCCAAACTCGTAACATTGTAAGCAACAAAAACATGAAAAAAATTACACAATACAAAAGCTTATTAGCCATTGGCGATATAGAGGAATATAGTGAGAAAATGAGATCTTTTACAGTTCTTTTTGGCTTTTGCCAATACAACGGATTGAATTTATAACTCTTCAAATGTTTTGAACACTATTATTGATCATTGACCATTTCAGATTTTTTAATAGTCAAATTAATGGCTTTAGGTTCTCATTTATTTTATATAGACTATAGTCTTTGCCCCCATAAATCACGTTACAAAAAAATCTTATATTTTGTTTGTCTTAACGTATGCCTAAATTTGGTTCTTTCTTTTTTTTCTTTTCTTTTTTCCTAAACTTTGGTTCTACCAAAAAGCTTTAACAAAGGTTAGTAAATATCTATCGTAGATGTTTCTTTCAGAAGGCTTGAGACAAGAAACGTGTCCATGTGTTTGTAATATAACCACTGATGGAAAACTTGGTACGATATTTATTACGCCGCTACACTACACATGGTGTTGATGTTCTCATCAGATTACATTGGATCTAAGTATTCCAATTGTGAGATTCCATATACACGTCCTATTGATGTTGAGAAAATGACATGAATGAAGTGACAAAATTCTGTAAAACAAAATCAAACATTTGTTTTTCTTTTGTTTTTTTTGGGTAGGCTGTTTTGTTTATATCTTGCTTAAAAGAAAATAAAAGAGCTTGCACAGCGTGAAAGTGGAGACAGCCAAATTATGCTTCTTTCGTCCCATTTTCTTAAGAACTAAAACTTCACTACTGAAAAGAAAACAATTAAAATTTTGAAATCGGTAAGGAAAAAATTACATGCAGAAAGTGGAAATGTTATGTATATATGATCATGCGAAAATGTGGTATCATATTACGATTTTAAGTTACATGTATTTAAAACAATATACCATAATCGTATAATTAAGTAGTAGTATACTAGTATGGATGGTTATTGTAGTTGAACTGTATGGATGGTTTATCATCATTTTTTTAATAAACATAGATTAATTTAGGATAATATGAAGAAGTTTAATCAACTGTTCCAAACAAAAGTAAAATTTCTTTGGATACTCCAACAATTTCAAAATTAACAAATAAAACAAAAATGTTTCAACTTGTTCTATTGATTTAGACAAATAGTCAAAAAAATTAGATAACATCTTCAACACACCGATCACACCAACAACAACATTATATATATACACTAACACTGAACCATATAATTTCCGTTTAATTAGAAGGGATTCAACATGACAATAAAATCCTCTTGCAAGTAGATAGAATCGAAGCAGATTCAACAAAACCCTATGATCGCTATTACATATTATTTTATAATAATATATATAACTCTTTGTTGCTAATAATTAAGAGAGGATCATCATTTAAATTAAAGAAATTAAGGAAAAAAACAAGTGAGTTGATAATTAAATTTGGAAAATCTGGTTCAACGATAAGACTTAAGAACAGAGCCACAGAAACTGCAAACAACAGCTCTCCAAGATCTCCAATAAATAGGAATGAAACAGAATCTAGTCGAAGTCTTCATGTCGGCGATGCTCGCACAATGGCCACACCGTGAGCAAGTTCCAGCCGCCGGTTTGCTCCGTTTCACTTTCCTTGTCTGATCAACCAAGAAACAGAAACAAACCATATCTTCTTCAAGAAGAAAACTCTGATATATGTAGACCAATCAGAGAAGAAAAGAAAACTCTCTTTTGGATACGACCAGGTTTGTTATCAGAGAAGGAAGAATGTTCTCTGTGTCTTCTTCTTTTTTTCTTTCTTTAATGTGGTTTTGCAGATTTTATGAGTTCTGGAATTTTGTGGCTATAAATAACAAAAAAAACGGACGAGGAATGAATTAAAGTTTAAATCATTCACTCGTGTGGGGAGAGTTTTAAAAATAAATGAAGTAAATAATTTTGAGAGATTCGAGTCTTGGACATATATACAGAAAAAATAAAATAATACTTTTGACATGAACTAAAATGCTAAAAAATATTTTTGTAAATTAGTACTTGCATTCTTATATAGTTTGCGATAATACTAACATTAATTGTTGTGTTGTGTAGTATATTACTCATTTACAGTGATTGCAAAACAAAATTCAGTTTTCTACTTCCTTACACTGTTACACACTTATACTTACATTGTAACGTAAAATAATTGTAGTTTGTTATGTAATAATATTATAGGGAAAAGGAGGTACGTAGGTACAAAGTCTCTAGCTCCGTATTAATTGTCACATTATGAATTTCCTTAGCGGCAAAGGCTTTGTGTCATGAAGAAAGTGTGAGTAGCAGACACGTGGACAAAACAGTTGGATGTTGAGTATGTCATTGTCATTGCCATTGCCCTTATCAGAAACATGGGTCATGAGAAAAACTCTCCTCCTCAATTTTCAATCTTTTGTTATTGATGGATTAGTTACGTGTTTTTTCTTCCTCATTTCACCAACAATATTTGCATTTATTAGTTCATAGTACAATATAGTTTCGGTGATAAACGGCAACCGGGCAGGTAATGGCAAACTTTATATTGTTGAATATTATTAAAACATTCAATGTAGATGTTGAAAAGGTTAGGACAATATGTATTATAAATTTAGAATCGAAACTTCAATCATATTAAAATCAAGAAGACGAAAAAAATGTCTCTAAGCTAATGTGTTTCAAGTAGTGGTTTATGGTTATGGAGATAATATGATTGGTTTAATTTCTTGTGCAAATGTCTGCATCATTATAGTTGAGAACTTTAGTTTTGTTATTCAGTTTGTGGCAATAGCTTCTGTACTAATTAATTTAGAAAATGTTGAATTTGAATCTTTGCCCATCCTAAGTCTCCTCTCTTCCATAAATGACTATGACTATGTCATATGCAGACAAATATATAAAACAAGACCATAAACTATTAATGACGATATTTTTTGTATGAATATGGTTGCTTGCTTTCAAAGAAAAATCATCATTTAGGAAATATAAAACGTTGAACCTAACATACAATTAATAACGATGACTATACTATTACAACCACTTGATTTAACGTGTTTATTGATAATTCTCCAGCATTACATAAATCAGTCACCTCAATCTATGTTAAAATAGTTTGCGTCTAGGTCAAAAAGATTGAAAATTATCTGGCAAGAAACATTTCGTTTAAATTCGTAAATCTTATAAAGTTGGGACTAGTTTAATCTTCTTCGTTCTACCACATAAACTGAACAATATTCTGAAATCAATATTGTTTACCTTATTTTTTGTATCATCGCATCAAACCTGTCAGATGTAATTGAGTTGATAGATTTATTAATTTGCTATGGCCTATGGTTAAATAGTTAAATCCTTGCGAAAATAAAGACTAGCTAAGTTAATAACCATAATGATGGGCTGGGCCTTACTGGGCCAAACGAGAGAGATACATTAATTTAATAAATAAAAAAGATCCGACCTGCCGGAATCGAACCAGCGACCTAAAGATTATCTGTCAAAGACTACAGTCTTCCGCTCTACCAACTGAGCTAAGGTCGGTATTGCAATAACGTGACATTTACATTTATATATAGTGTTAACAAACTCATTATTATTTATAACCATAAGATTTTAAATAATATAATATCCTTAAACAATATAAAAGTCTCATTTACCTCCAATTTTGAATTTTGGGTTCATGATACAGATATTGATTTAAGGATATTATTATTTATCTTTATCACATATATTGATTTAAGGATATTATATTATTTAAAATCTTATGGTCATAAATATTTTCAGCATTTGCACAACAAAAAATAATTATTATTATTATTGAGAAGAATCTTGTAAGAGTACTTGTGGACACAGTAGTACTCTCATCCTCTAATCCGAAGAATCTTCTATTCGGTTAAAACAAGAACTTCTCGATCACACCGAAACTTTCCAGAATTTATTAATCGTAGCCGTTCATCTTCGACGTCAAACATATTGATAAGTCAAAAAACGAATCACAACCGTTAGATTTAGTTCAAACACCGTAATATAACCGTAGCGGAACATAAGCTACGTGGTGGAATCTTCACGGCTCACACAAATATAAGATAACGTCCGTTTCAAATTCCCCCAACTCGGAGAAACCGAAGCGAGTCTGACTCTCTGAGTCGTCACCACCGAGTCAACTCTGTCTCCGCCATGGCTGCTGCTTCACTCCACACTTCAATCTCACCACGTAGCTTCCTTCCTCTCTCCAAACCATCTCTAAAACCTCACCGTTCCCAAATTCTACTGAGAAACAAACAGAGGAATTGCGTTTCGTGCGCATTGATCCGTGACGAAATCGACCTGATTCCGGTTCAGAGCCGAGATCGGACCGACCATGAGGAAGGTTCGGTGGTAGTGATGAGCACTGAGACGGCGGTTGATGGTAATGAATCGGTTGTTGTAGGTTTTAGTGCTGCGACGAGTGAAGGTCAGCTTTCGTTAGAAGGGTTTCCTTCTTCTTCTTCTTCGGGAGCTGATTTAGGAGATGAAAAGAGAAGAGAGAACGAAGAAATGGAGAAGATGATCGATCGAACCATTAACGCTACGATTGTTTTAGCTGCTGGTTCTTACGCTATTACCAAATTGCTTACCATCGATCATGATTATTGGCATGTAAGTATTGAATTTGATGTTGCTTCAGTAATTAGTGCTATTGCATTATTGTTTCAATCATAAAGATTGTGACTTTGATGTTGCTTGAGTGATTAGTGCTATTGCTCACTTGTTTCCATCACAAAGATTATGACTTTGATGTTTTTTGGAGTGATTAGTGCTATTGCTCTCTTGTTTCCATCACAAAGATTGTGGCTTTGATGTTGCTTGAGTGACTTTCCCTGATGCTCCTTTGTTTTCCATCACAAAGATTGTGACTTAGATATTTTTGAGTTATTCGTCTTCACTGTTTACAATATTATTTGAGTACTATGTTTGATTTGATTTGTATGAGTATTTGAACTTGTTTGTTGTGGTTTTGCAATCTCAGGGATGGACTCTGTTTGAGATACTAAGATATGCTCCTCAACATAACTGGATTGCTTACGAAGAAGCGCTAAAGCAAAACCCGGTTCTAGCAAAAATGGTCATTAGTGGAGTTGTCTACTCTGTAGGAGATTGGATAGCTCAGGTTTTTGTTTTGTTTTGTTTCTCTTCTTTCCCCTGTTGCTATGAATTTGAATCGTTTTGATAACATTTGTGATCTTTCTGTCCAGTGTTACGAAGGCAAACCGTTGTTTGAAATTGATAGAGCAAGAACATTGAGATCAGGACTAGTAGGTTTCACTCTCCATGGCTCGTTATCGCATTTCTATTACCAGTTCTGTGAAGAGCTTTTCCCGTTTCAAGATTGGTGGGTGGTTCCTGTGAAAGTTGCCTTTGATCAAACAGTCTGGTCAGCTATATGGAACAGTATTTACTTCACGGTTCTTGGTTTCCTGCGTTTCGAATCGCCTATCAGCATCTTCAAAGAACTAAAAGCTACGTTCTTGCCTATGCTAACAGTAAGTAGCCGTCCTTCCTGTATTTCATCTGTATCTTCAAGATTCAAGATTAAACATACTTTGATATGAATGCAGGCAGGTTGGAAGCTTTGGCCATTTGCTCATTTGATCACATACGGTTTGGTCCCAGTAGAACAACGACTTCTCTGGGTAGATTGCGTGGAGCTTATTTGGGTCACTATACTTTCGACGTGAGTATCAATCTTCTTTTAACTCTCTTGTTACATTCTTGGGTTGAGAAGACGAAGAACGTCTCTAATATCTATCGTTTTCTTTTCTGTGGTATCTTCTTCTTTTCTTGATTTCAGTTACTCGAACGAGAAATCAGAAGCTAGAATCTCGGAATCTGTCATTGAGACCTCTTCGAGTTCTACTACAACCATTGATCCCTCTAAGGTACTTTATTACCTTTCGCATTTGATTCACAAGAAAATTGATCCAACACAAATTTATGGCTTTGGTTTATAACAGGAATGAGAAAGCAGAAAAGCCAAATCGGGTCTTATCAGCATCATATTGTATATATACAGAGTTTAGCCAATAAAGTGGCCAGAGATTTGAGATTGATACAGAGGAGATGGAGATATTCAAATGGATGTATCTATTAATGTGTAAGAAAAATAACCAGAATCTTGAATACACAATAGAAACAATTTTATTTGATCACAGTGCTCTAATAATTAAACACGAAAGAAAAAAAGTAACAAAAAAACATGATTTGTTTATTTGGGATTTTGAAGAACAAAAGATCGTTGTGAATTTTCTAACCCGTTGTTCAATATAGAATCTGAAACCATAACAAATTCAATAAGCACTAGGTCTTTTATTCACAGTGTCAAGATCTTTTTTGTTTGTTAAAAATTAAAATTAAAAAAATTCATTGACACGAGAAAGAAGAAGAAAACACAAATTTAATTTAAGGGAGATCTTTTGCATGATGAAGTAAGAAATCCATGTATCACAACTGCATAGTGAAAATAAAACAGATTCAAAACAAAAATTATGTAAGAAGAACATATATATTAGAGAGACACTAAATTTTGGAAACTAGTAATTAAATTGTGTTATGAACTCACCAACATGTGCATAGAGGATCGGCTAACACATCGCTGACAGTAGCATTCTGCCTTTCGAGTTGATTAGCTTGAACTTCATTACTTGCCATGGGAATAGCTTCTCTTTTCTTGGAAATCAAATTTGGTTAAGGATGGTATAAATATAATATAAAGAGATGGATATGTATGCCTTTTTTTGTTTAATATAAACGTAATATTGTGTTTTTTATTATTCTACTCAGCATCAAATTTGTATTTATCATTATGAAAAGAAAAGAAAAAAAAAATGATTAAAGATGTCCATTACATGTATTCGATTCGAATTTAATTATGAACATCATATTTATTTTTTGAACATTGTTTTTACAACAAGTGCAACATTTGTTTGATCTAACAAAAAGATTAAAACTTTTCAGTTTAAAACTATTGATTCAAACCAGATTTGAAGGCCCTTTGTCGTATCTTTTATCTCCACTTATTTTGATTGCCAAGATTTGGTTCCGAACATGTTTTCGACAAAGTCAAATAAAAGCTCCGCCAGATAGTTTCATTATCGTCTGTTTCTTATAAGTTAGGGTCTTCTACCAAATAGTATTTCTGATGTCACTTTAAAATCATGTTTTTAAAAAATAAAATTTGCAGCAAAACATGCGAATGTTGAAGCTGATAGTACTGAAAATAAATAGCTGAAGAAAAGCACAAGGGTAATCTAGTTTCTATAACTGTTAATATATTTTTATATATATGCATGCATTAATTTATACAAGCTACAAACATCTAAGTATAATCATCACCTATACATTAGTAAAAATAATAACATGAAAAAGAAAAGAAAAGAATATTTAAACTATTGTTGTATAATTTCTATATGTTACCTTATACCTCTCCTCCAATCTATTTAATTTAATCTCCTTAGTTCTATAACACTACAATAATAATCAACCGTAAATAAATCCCCCAATGCCCCCTAATCACTCAAACCGTATATATATACACAAATTTTAAAAATTCTTCATCGTAAATTGTTTTCAAGAATACCAATTCAAACCAGGCAATTGGTAAATCCCACCTTGGTTCTGCATTAACGGCGTCGCCGCCATAGAAGTCGAACAATCTCCAACGCCGCCGCCGTTAAATCTCTTGCTAGGTGACGACGACGATCCAATACCGGAATCTTGATTTAGACTAGTCATCATCATCACCGGTGGAAACAACTGCTCCTGCTTTGATCCAGATGCGAAACAATGATTCATCGAGTAACTTCCACCTCCGTATCCGCCGCCGCCACCATCATATATAGCCGTCGGATCATTATTGTCAGAAAAAATCGCCGGGAAGTGAAGACCAGGAGGAACATGACGGAATCGATCATCATCAATCATCATATCATGACGATGATGATCATTATCTAGATGAATATGATGAAGATGATGATGATGTCTAGATGCTGTACTATTGTTTTTCTTGTAGATACGACACAACACCCAATCATCAAGCTACATAGTAATAAAAAGAATCAAAAATTAGCCAATCAAAACTTTTCTTTTAAAATCAAGATTTTAAGAATATTATAATAATATACCCTGAGAGAGTTTTTCTTGTTGCCGAAGTCACAAATATGAGTAGGTTTATTATCAGTTAACCGATATTCATGCATAATCCAATCTGATTTAACTCCTTTTGGTGGTTTACCACTGTAAAACACTAGAGCCTTTTTAACTCCCACTTTTTTACTACCACCACCGCCGGTTGAAATCACCGGTTTATCTGTACCAGTCGCTTTCCAATAACCGGAAGTCGCAGCTCGGTTAGGTCTAGCTCCGTTGGGATATTTCCGATCTCTTGGACTGAAAAAATACCATTCTTGTTCTCCAAACGAAGCTTTCGCTGTCACAATCAAGAACACAAAAAAAAACAAAAATCAGTAAAAAAAAAAATGAAACAGATCTGATCGGATTATGATCTTGGTCTTGTTTCAACTTACCGGGAAGTTCCCATGGATCAAATTTGTAAAGATCAACGTCGGCGATGATCGCGACTGGTAAAGGAACAGAATCTGCTTTGCGTTTGAGGTAATGAATTACAAGTTCTTCGTCTGTTGGATGAAACCGGAATCCTGGAGGGAGGTTTGGTTGCGGCGGCGGAGGACCACCGGAAGAATCTGTACTCTCCATTAAAATGATGATCGGAGAATATTTTTTATGGTTTGAGAGAGTTTTAGAGAGTCGGCGTTAGTAATCTTTCTTTTTAAAAATGGAAGGCATTAAAACGACAAATCAAAATGGCTTTTATCCTCTGGAATCTTTTGTACGTAGACCATCGTATCCACTCGTATTTATTTACAATTTTTGAGAATTTTTTTTGTATTAAAACCATAAATGTCTATGAGATTTTTTTGTTACACATCAAATGGTATTTCTATTTATATTTGTGGAATATGGACGATCAAAACGTATTAATTACCGTAGCTATCTAAATCAATAGTTTGTGTTACAGTTTAACCTATTGTAGAGATCTAATATATTTAATATGTATAGCTGTACGCTATGTAGTTATATATGTAGATTAGCAACAGGAAAAAGGAATAAAATGTCATACCAAAAAAAAAACGTTTTGACCCATATGTGTAGGAAGGTGTAGGTAAAGAGATTTCTATCATTGATTTCAAATTAAAATAGATGATGCTATCTTATCTTCGTGAATCATGAGAGAGTACATTTAATTTGCTTTGTTGATCCTTTTCACTAATTAATTTGATCTATATGTACTTAGCTAGAATTAAATCGTAGTTTATCTTTCATCTTCTGTAGATTTCAATTCATAAGATGATAAAACCATTTGTTTTTTGTAAAGTTTGTTTGACCTACAAAATACTGTTAATCTCAGATTAGTGTTTGTAATTAACAATTGTACCCCAAAAAATAATATTTTATTATTTTAGACCCGGAATATTAGAATTTGTTGGCAATCAATAATAATACATAATCTCCCATAATTCAGCCGAGTTTAGTGTGGTTTGGTTTGTACTAAAAGGAGATAAAGAGTGGCGACAATTCGACACATATACAAAGTCTGACTAATCATGTCGAATCTTTTTAAATTACGATACTAACCAAGGCAAAGGAGGGTAAAATAGTGATTTCGGAGTCGATAATGACTTTCTTAACCTCTTTAACCATGCATTATCGTCTGTGTTCATATAGGCTCAAAGTGTGGCTTGACACGAGCGACCATTAACAACGATAGCGATTGTTTTCATCCAATAAGCATATATATATTTTTGTCTCTATAGTAAGTTATAATAAAAAAATTAAAAAAAATTATAATAACAAAAATCATATAAGAAAAGTGCACGGCACTATTAATTTAGTTTTTTTATCTATAAAATATTTTTAAAATAATATATACTTTAATAAATTTACATGGAACTTGCAAGGTTTCAACCAACCGATTTATTATTGTTTTACGTGGTAGTTTTTTTCATCATCCCTAAACTTAAGTGGTATACTATATAGTTTTACCTTTTAACGGTTAAACAAATACTTTAAAATAGAATAATTTAAAATTTAATGAAAACAGAATATAAATTAAAATATTTTTTACCAATGCAAAAACTTCTACGTATCACTTTTTTTTTTTGATTATCATGTGTGGACAAATAACTGAAGGTGCATGCTTCCAATAGTACCGTGTTATTCTGAGTACATTACGTCGACACGTGGCAAGCTGTAAAATGGGACCCGCTTAAGTGCCACACAAGGCAACAAAGTGAAAATTCAAAAAAGCTTTTTTACGTTTCAAATGTCATATCACGCTTTTGTATTCCCTTTGTATTTTGTGACCATTGGAATTTTATAAAGAAATTCATCAATTAACAAAAAATTAATTAATTATCTTGATAATTAATATATAACAATATATTATTTAATATATCTATTTTTGGTTATGAGTTACATAACAATATAAGCAAGAATTACCAACTGTTTGAGTAATGCGAAATTTTATTATTTTCACACTCTAATTTTTATTATTTCTTAAACCTTTAATCGTTGGTTTATATATATATATCAGACCTGATGCGTTTTTCTCACAAACTAATTTTCTATACAAATAGATAAAGAGATAATGAAAGGATTATTTGAGGGTGGCAATGAACGGATCTTATGAACTTTTTTTCGTCACTAAAAAGTAAAAAAAACTAAACTTTGACTTAGTGCAAATAAAGTAGATATTTATGCAAACGATAAATACGAGTTTTCTATCGAAAACTAGAACGATCAGCAAATATTGTCCACCGTCAGCTTGCCAGCTTTCGAAATGTGAGATGGTTGGGAAATTAATAAATAGGTAATAAAGTAACGATGTGGTATTGTGAAATGTGGAGCCCAAATGTTGGATTTAGGATTCAAGAATGTGTATAAAAAGGAGTCTCACCAGCATATATATTTGAGAAAAGTCACCCATTTTCCTCGTTATCCTTTTATCTTGTTGGTAATTGTAGAAGAAAACAAACCCCAAATAGATAAATAAAATTATTTCCACCTTTTTATTTAGGATAATAAAATATAAATATGATTTATAATGATTCTAACAAAAATTATTGTCGTTATTATATTTTAAGAAATAATAAGAATACTATTTTAAAGTATTGTGGATTAGTTTTTTTTTTGTTTTTCATTTCAAATTTTCTCTTGTTTTTGTCATAAACATAATTTTTTAAGAAATTTTAGATAATTTTTTGTCTTGTACAATGTAAAATTTGAAGTAATCAAATTATTCTTTTCTTACAGCTAGTAAACCTATAGCTCAAGCCATATTTAATTTGGTCCTTAATATTTTAAAGCTTTGATTGATAAACAAAAAAAAAGTTGTATAACTTTTATTTTACCAATCATAAATACTTTTATCAAAAATGTTATCAAAAACGTTACTCTCAAGTTTTTTTTATACAGCTCTTTTTTACTCCCTCTGTTCCTTTTTGTTTGATTGTTTAGAAAAAACACACATATTAAAAAAACATATTAAATGTTGATTATAAATATATTATTTTTAGTGTTTTACAGTTTTTTATAACTGTAAACCAATGATAATTAACTATTTTTCTTGAAAATTACAATTCACCAATACTAACCAATAAATATTACATGGAAAACTTAAAAAATCAATCTTTTAGAAAC
>Ga0041059_1002481_pt1 | contig 13672 bp, 8 predicted proteins | sample AraColnosormetaG_FD_56232 | JGI IMG/M metagenome (GOLD analysis project Ga0041059, IMG submission 56232) | Arabidopsis roots microbial communities from North Carolina, USA - Col MF nosort | ecosystem: Host-associated > Plants > Roots > Unclassified | place: USA: North Carolina | collected 2013-09-02
AAATAAAGTTATAAGTTAAAAAAAAAAAAAAAAATCATAAGAAAATCTACAAGTTATGTTTTCTCAATCACATCCACTTCTTAAGAAGACATAACATGTAACATGTTGATATGAAACCATGTGATTAGTGGAAATGAAAAGCAGAATGTAAGGAGGTTACAATGTCAGAACATAGCAAATCATATATAACTTGATTGTTCCTTTCTTCAAAGCAACAATGGAATTGGAATATAGCATCCACTAAAAGCCTTCAAACCAATCATACGAGATAATAATGCGATTTCAAAACTGATCAAGCCATAAAGATGAATAATGAGCCATAGTTGCATTCGTTCAATCCGTGATTTCGTAACGCGAAAGGCCAAAACGTTATTAAGTTCCAATCCAAAGTAATTGACAAAAAAACAAATGGACCTCGTGACAATGATGATATGAATCTCTCCCAATCACAAAAATGAGTAACAAACAAACACTAAAAAGATTAGGGTTAAAAATCATAAATAGTCAAAATCAACGGCCGTGATTGAAAGCCACCCTATAAATTCTAATAATCAGTTTCTGAGTGAAGCCATTGTTATTTGTTTTCGTTGCCACTCTAACACAATGTGTGGGATTCTCGCTGTTCTTGGTTGCATCGACAACTCTCAAGCTAAACGTTCTCGTATCATCGAACTCTCTCGCAGGTACTCTTCTGTTTCCATTGAATCAATCATGAAGCCTGCCCAATGTTACTGAAGAATCGTTTATAATTTGGAATAAAGGTTTCAACTTTTTTAGAGGAAATGTGTGCGTTTACTCAATTGATGAATCATAGATAGACCCGAATTGATGTTTAGATTGGTTACTTTTTTTTGTGTAGATTGAGGCACAGAGGTCCTGATTGGAGTGGACTCCATTGTTATGAAGATTGTTATCTTGCCCATGAGCGTTTAGCCATCATTGACCCTACTTCAGGAGACCAACCTCTCTATAACGAAGACAAGACCGTCGCTGTCACTGTACTTTCTCTTGTCTTTCAAACAATGTCAATTAGTATCATGTGTAAATAAATGTGTCAAAGTGTTGGCCTTTGTTCCTTGCTGGTCATCTGAAGGGTAAATTAAATTTGCTTATGATGTCAGGTAAATGGAGAGATATACAACCACAAGATTTTGCGTGAAAAGCTTAAGTCTCATCAGTTCCGTACTGGTAGTGACTGTGAAGTGATTGCACATCTTGTAAGTATCCGTTATTGGGAAAAGACTGATTTTTTGTTTCTGGATTTCCATCTTTTGGACTTTTTTTTTTTGCATAGATCTGAATTTGGCCAATTAGTGAAGAAGTAACTGAGCATATCTCTGTTGTTGAATCTTATGTCTTGCAGTACGAAGAACATGGAGAGGAATTTATCGACATGTTGGATGGAATGTTCGCGTTTGTCCTTCTTGATACTCGCGACAAAAGTTTTATTGCTGCAAGGGACGCTATTGGTATCACTCCACTTTACATTGGATGGGGTCTTGATGGTATGTGATCTAACGTTTTCCTAAGCAATTCACTTCAATAAGGCTAAGCTTATGCTATCTTTTGTAATCAATTACTTTTCTAATGTTTAATTAAATCCCTTATAGGTTCTGTCTGGTTTGCTTCGGAGATGAAAGCGCTTAGTGATGATTGTGAACAGTTTATGTCTTTTCCTCCTGGCCACATCTACTCAAGTAAACAAGGTTTGTATACCGTTTAAACAAATACACATTTAGTCTATTCTGGTGGGTTTTTTGTAATAAACTTTAGGCATTTTTATGATGTAGAAGTTTCATGAAATGTCTTTACTGCTTTCTTGTAGGAGGGCTTAGGAGGTGGTACAATCCTCCGTGGTACAATGAGCAGGTTCCTTCAACCCCATATGATCCTTTAGTTCTGCGCAATGCTTTCGAGAAGGTATGTTTGGAGATATATTCTCTTCAAAATGTTCAGTCTTGTTGCAACGGTTATTGCAGTTGCTGAACAGTTTTAGGAACTACGAATGTGTTTCTTTAATTTGACATTTTTTCAGGCTGTAATAAAGAGACTTATGACTGATGTGCCTTTTGGAGTTCTCCTATCTGGAGGATTGGACTCGTCTCTCGTTGCTGCAGTAGCATTACGCCATTTGGAAAAATCAGAAGCTGCTCGTCAATGGGGTTCACAATTGCACACGTTTTGCATCGGTTTGCAGGTCTTAAAACTTCAAGCTCAATATCAGGTTTCTTAAAAGGCGCCTTCAAGATTCTAACTATGTATTCTATTTTTTGTTTTCAGGGATCGCCAGATCTTAAAGCTGGCAGAGAAGTTGCTGACTATCTTGGAACACGCCACCACGAGTTTCAGTTTACAGTTCAGGTATAAAATTTCCTTGATATAGTCATACAGATCCATTATCATTCATGGTTTTCAAAATAGACGACTTAACATCTTCCTCTAATGATAATTCCAGGACGGGATAGACGCGATAGAGGAAGTCATTTACCATATTGAGACTTATGACGTTACTACAATAAGAGCTAGCACCCCAATGTTTCTTATGTCCAGAAAAATTAAATCTTTAGGTGTAAAGATGGTTCTTTCTGGGGAAGGTTCTGATGAAATACTGGGGGGATACTTGTACTTCCATAAGGCTCCCAACAAGAAAGAATTTCATGAAGAAACATGCCGAAAGGTATTTCCTTGTCAACTTACTTTGCTGATCTGCTTTTGTCCCCTCACTGAATCTTGTTTATGCTTTTCTTTACATACAGATCAAAGCTCTCCACCAATTTGATTGTTTGAGAGCTAACAAATCAACTTCTGCGTGGGGTGTCGAAGCTCGTGTGCCTTTCCTAGATAAAGAATTTTTAAATGTTGCAATGAGCATCGATCCAGAGTGGAAGTTGATCAAGCCTGATCTCGGAAGGATCGAGAAGTGGGTGCTACGCAATGCCTTTGATGATGAAGAACGACCTTATCTACCAAAGGTTTGTTTACAAATAACTAAAGCTGTTTTTGTGCCTCTCTGCAGTTTTTTTCGATAAACTCTGTAATTTCACTAATAATGTTCTAACAAAATTTCTCATCTTCTGGTGAATTCAGCACATTCTATATAGACAGAAAGAACAGTTTAGTGATGGAGTTGGGTATAGCTGGATAGATGGTCTGAAAGATCATGCAAATAAACATGTAAGAAATGTCTTTTATTAAGGCAATTTCCCGATAAATGTTGGAAGTTTTTTGACATAAACTTCCATTTTTCTTGGTAAAGGTCTCTGATACTATGCTGTCAAACGCAAGCTTTGTCTTCCCGGATAACACACCTCTGACAAAAGAAGCGTACTACTACAGAACCATCTTCGAGAAGTTCTTCCCGAAGGTAATAAAATGCCATAAATTTTCAAAATCTCACATAAACGTCTCTGCTTTGCTGATTTGTTTTGTTGTATTTCCTGAGCAGAGTGCTGCTAGAGCGACTGTACCAGGAGGTCCAAGTATAGCTTGCAGTACCGCGAAAGCTGTAGAATGGGATGCAACTTGGTCAAAGAATCTTGATCCGTCAGGCCGTGCGGCTCTTGGAGTTCATGTTGCAGCTTATGAAGAGGATAAAGCAGCTGCTGCTGCTAAGGCTGGATCGGATTTAGTAGATCCTCTTCCTAAGAATGGAACATAAGAGAACAACACTACAGGCATTGAGGATATAAGCAAATGTTTTATTCTTCTACACAGAGAGATCGTTATCTTCTAGAGGGATCAATGAATAAAAGCTTCGTCCATTTCTAGCTGGAGATTCCATGGATCTCCAGTTAGTGCAAGTGATACACGTTGTCTACATTTGTACCTAAGTTTCTGCATTTTTTGTCGTTCTTTTGTGTTAGACAAGTCTTGGACCCTAGATGATACTTCAGTTTCTTAGACGTTAAATTTGATGAATCCGAACTTGTTTGATTTCAAAGCCTGGCCTTTCTGCAATGTGTTTTTGTGCATGTTCTGGCTTGTTTGTTGTTACTCAACGCAGGATTTGTTATAATATGTACAATATATCTAGTACACACATAAGTCAAGCAAGTAAGACTCCGTGGCCCAATGGATAAGGCGCTGGTCTACGAAACCAGAGATTCTGGGTTCGATCCCCAGCGGAGTCGCTCTTCATCTACTATTTTTATTTTTCTTACGCGCATTGCTTATAAAAGTTTTTTAATGAACGTGGGATAAAAGTTTTCAGATTCGTATTTATTATTTCAAAAAGACAGATGACCTAACCTCATTACTCGTGTATGGACTTTTTTTTCCTTCAAATTATATTTTATGAAATTTGAGTAGACGAAGTAACTGCTCCCCTTCAGATTTAGCTAAAGAGCCAACCACGTGAAGTCGTGAATCCTCTCTGTCGTTTTCGTATTAACAAACATAAGAAATTAAGAAATGAAAATCTCGTTTTCTTATGTATAATTGTTTTATATCGATCACCGGTTTCTCTAGGTCTAGGTATAGCTGTTCCAATATCATGATTTTTAAGTTTAGTTTTCAACATCATTAAGTAAAAGTGTGAACTCATTATCATCATCGCTTTCCCTTTAGAATTTTTGCAAACACACGAAAATAAATAAATTGTTTGGACATATTATTGAGAAACATAGTCAAATGAGCCCGTTCACATTCTGAATCATATAAGTTACAGTCCCAAACCCACGTTTTATTAAAAATGTACTACTAGTCAATAATTTATGTTGAGTCATATTTATTTATTTTGACACAGTTGGTTTTCGCAGTTTCTTGTTTATTAGTTTCAAATTGCACTTATTAGTTTTAAAAACAATTTAATTTGATATTTGGTATAATATCTCTTTTGAATTATTTACAAACTTTATTACAGCCTGGTTTTGAAAAAAAAAAAATACTTTGCATAATTGCTACTTTGCTAGGATTACTTTATAAACTTTTTCAGCTTTGATTCATTTAACATTAAACCCAATTAAAATATTTTATTCATTTTAGCATAAAAGGGGAAAAAAAAGAAATATATATATATATATATATATATATTTCNTCTTTTCAATTAAATCAGCTGTTAAAAGTGGAAAAAATCAAAGAGATATCAAAATATTGATTAGAAGAATATGTCCATATTCAATTATTTTATATTATCTTTATTAAATGCTTTACCTTACAACAATAACTTAAATAAATTTTTGGGATTCCCGTTACATTACTTAAGTAGGACGACGTGCGTCTGCTTCGTCTCATTACAAAGCAGAAGAAACACAAACAGAGGCAGAGATCTTAAGAGTTAAAGACTAATCCCAACAATGGCGTCTCTCAAAGTCCCAAGCAATGTTCCTCTTCCCGAAGATGACGCCGAGCAACTCCACAAGGCTTTTTCAGGTCTCTCTCTTTTTTTTTCATCACTTGATCGGGATTTAGTTTCTTCTTATACGATCTCTAATCTGTAATCGGTTTCGTTAATCACAAGATTAATCATTTTTGATATCTTAAGTACTCTCCTATACTCATCGTTGAGTATTATTTAGTTTGTTGATTTAATCACAACTACATTGGTGATTCGGGATTTACTCTTGTTTGACCTGATCTGTGTTCTGTGTCCCACCACAAGATCAGGATCATGTCTTCTTATATTAGATACAGTCCGATGATGTCCTAATTGATTGATTATAATGAAAATATGTTTCTTTTTGTTCTTTAGTGAACCAAGATTATGCTTGTTTTGTGTTCTCCTTGGGAGATTTGTGACATGACAAAATGTTTGTTTTTTGGGTTTGGTCTGAAACAGGATGGGGTACCAACGAGAAGCTGATCATATCAATACTAGCTCACAGGAACGCAGCACAACGCAGCTTGATCCGCAGCGTTTATGCAGCTACCTACAATGAGGATCTTCTCAAAGCATTAGACAAAGAGCTTTCTAGCGACTTTGAGGTATTTTTAACTCTTTTCTTTCTTTCTTTCTTTTGGGGGTCTCTGAAATGATATAGTGACTGATTTAGGATTGTGAAACTGTTGTATTTGGTGTTTTTTTGTAACAGAGAGCTGTGATGTTGTGGACTCTTGATCCACCAGAGAGAGATGCTTATTTGGCTAAAGAATCCACCAAGATGTTCACCAAGAACAATTGGGTTCTTGTTGAAATCGCTTGCACAAGGCCTGCTCTTGAGCTTATCAAGGTCAAGCAAGCTTACCAAGCTCGATACAAGAAATCAATCGAGGAAGATGTCGCGCAACACACATCTGGTGACCTTCGTAAGGTAATCATTCAATAAACCAAATCTTGCTTGTTTGTTTTGTATTTGGGACACATGTTTCTGACATATTTGTGTGTCCTCTTTTGTATAGCTCTTGCTTCCTCTTGTGAGCACTTTCAGGTATGAAGGAGATGATGTGAACATGATGCTTGCAAGATCTGAAGCTAAGATACTTCACGAGAAGGTCTCAGAGAAATCTTACAGTGACGATGACTTCATCAGAATCTTGACAACAAGAAGCAAAGCACAGCTCGGTGCAACACTCAACCACTACAACAACGAGTATGGAAACGCCATTAACAAGGTTAGCTTAACCACCAACTGCTTTTTCATTTGATGTTACAAAATCTTGTTCGGAAAGCTTATTATATGAAGTGAAATTTTTGCAGAACTTGAAGGAAGAGTCGGACGACAATGACTACATGAAACTACTAAGAGCTGTAATCACATGTTTGACATACCCTGAGAAGCATTTTGAGAAGGTTCTTCGTCTATCAATCAACAAAATGGGAACAGACGAATGGGGACTAACCCGAGTCGTGACTACACGAACTGAAGTTGACATGGAACGCATCAAAGAGGAATATCAGCGAAGAAACAGCATTCCTTTGGACCGTGCTATCGCCAAAGACACTTCTGGTGACTATGAGGACATGCTTGTTGCTCTTCTCGGACATGGCGATGCTTGAAACTGTTTCAACTTTCGAGTTCCTCCTTTCTCTTACTGCATGGTTTGTTTTAAATAAAAGAGTTGTGAAACTGGTTCTGCAACTATTTATCAATGATCGTTTGAGTTTGTTAAATTTGAATCAAAATCTGTTTTTCTTTCTTTTAAATACAATCTAAAGCACAAACTAAAGCAAAAGCCTCATAATCTAAGCAACTACAGCTTCCGCAATCTCTACTACTACACACACAACAAAGCTTCTCTGTTTTCTTGTCATTCTTGATCAGCATCTTCTCCATTTCTTCTAAAGCTTGGACCTTTAAAGCTATCTTCAACAACAAAGGTCTTTCATCTTCCAAAACCCAATTTTTGGATTCACCCATCACCACAAGTCTCTCAATCTCCATGCCTGGCGACTCGAAAACCGATTCCCAAGAAACCTCTCCTCTCCCAACAACCTCAGATTTAGATGATTTCCTAAGAAACGTCGATATTTTCTTCCTCCGTAGTTCAAAAACGACTCTCTGTTGCTTCAATTCTTTGACAGCTGCTTCGTCCCCTTGACACTCCAGACCAAAAGATTGATCCCACATGAGTTGGTCTGATTTCGAAGAGAGCTCTCTCGTGTTTACTTCGATCTTTCTGTTGTGTCCTGCAGAGAGATAGAATCTAACGAACAGAGTACTAGCTTGTGACTTGATCTCTACGTTTCTTGCTTCTACTATTCTCACTTGGCATTTTAGTGAACGAAGTTTCTTCTCCATAACACCCATTTTCTTGCTTACTAAATCGAATCAAATCAAGAATCAAAGATGAGGTATTGTTGATTGATATGTTTGCTTGAACAAAGACTCTGTATTTATATATCCTTATGATGGACTATGATGATAAAATATTATAATAATTTATGTAATCCATAAGAAATTACTTTTGTATTTCTTACTGATAGTTGTATCACTCGTAAGATTATTCTAGATCTGCGTAAGTGGTCATAGATTATCCATTGCAGAATTCGAAAGGACAAAACTTTGTCACTTTCTTAACTTTAATAGTATATAATATACATTGAAGGGTTATAAATAACATGTGGACTAGGTTAGATAGGCTTAGACCAATGAAATTTTAACTCTAGTGTTTATTGCAATACGATGATTCGTATAATAATAATATTGAAGTGGTACAAGCGTTGATCTTCCAGATCCAAGATCTTATCAAGAATCAGACTCAAAAATCTAAATGGACCCACAAATTTTTCACTTTAAATTTGTTATGCTCTATGTCATGAAATCACTGATACTACTAAGTATTATAAAAAAATTGGCACACTCCGAAGTTTCTAACATAAAATTGGCACACTCAAGGAGACATGGTAAGCCCATGATTTTAGGCCCGTTTTCAGTATCCCCACTATATCTGGCCTACCTTTCAGGTCCAATTATAGTCACCAATTTACCTTTTTTGGCCATGGTTGTTTAGTTTGGTTTAAAATGGTTTTTTGATTATAGTTTTTGGTTTTTGTATATTGTCCGTGGCAAAATATATTTCGCAAACCTATAGCGAATAAAACATCCGAGCCAAAACTCAAATGTCAAATGGTCCACCTTATGTAAAGCATTCGGCTATCCGGAAACTCTCTAACTTGCATTTTGTTAATATTGTTAGTGTATGTTTGTTTTTTTTTGAATTTACCAATATCCAATATTGAATACACGGTTATTAGTATACTAAGACTTTTCGTATTTAGTAGATTGTCATAACTGTAGAATGGATATATAAATTTCTGTTTATTTGATGAAAAGAACTGATGATAATCATTCTATAGAAATAAGATTATTATTTATTTTGTAATTTTTAATAGTGGAGGAATTTAGCCGGCCAACTGGAAATTCCAACTTAAAAAACAGAGAGGAAAATCTTTTGGTTTTCGTCACCCAAGATTCGATACAATTATTTATAGAATTTCTCAGAACTGATCACTATCACAAATTCTATTTTCTAAGTCCATTTAAGAAACGGTCCATCTGATATTATAAAATCAGAGTACGTTTACTAAATATCTTTATATGTTACGACAAGTAGTAAGAACTAAGAAGACCACCTGAATATACATCAACATTGATATTACATTACATATTACACATCACAAAGAAACAAATCACACGAACAAATCAAATCATGCTTATGAAGTCCCATTACTATATGATCACTACACTCATTTAGTCTCATTTTTCTCTCTTAATTTTCATCATTCTTGTACACGAAACGCAAAAACATATTCATTTTACTCATAAGGAAAAACTATCGTTATCATTTTAGATCATAGATGATCAACTAAATACGAATTGGTTTCTTCGATGTTACGAAGCCGGTTTTCGCTTTTTTCTCGTCCAGCTTAATTTGCTTCTCCCTGCATTCTAAGCTACAAAATGCGTTGTTCCCTCTACAAAAACGATTCAATATATACAAAAAAATATTCATTAAAACTATATAGCATACAACCATGATCAAAACATATCATTTCAAATTGTGTGAAGGGTTAATTACGTTTATAAAATTTACAAAATAAAAAGTAAATAAAATCGTACCTATACATGTAAATGTCACGATGATGGCAGAGACTTCGATTGCAGAGACTACAAGTCTTCAAGAAATCATCGTAGTTACTAGCCATCACCACCATCGGATTGTGAGGGTGTTGATGAAAGGTTAGATGATCGGACGGCTGAGATGCGTCATAGATCGTGGGTGTATCGAGTGTGATCATCTTCATGCTAGTTGTTCTCTTGATCAGTGATCCATGACGCTTTCCTAACACCATCTTCTCTCTCTCTCTCTGTCTTTCTTTCTTTCTGAAGAAAAAAGAAGAAGTGTGTAGTAAAGGGGAGGAAGAAGAGAAGAAGAACAAAGTTATTTAAAGAAAAAGAATGGGAGAATCTAATTATAGAGATAATATTGTTTTATTTTTATAATCTTCTTTAGTTAGTAATTATAATTCTTTTTCTTTTTTATATATAAGGTAATCATATTGGTGTAACCCTGTAAATAGATTAAGAGTTAAGACAATCATTTAATCCGAGATTGCGTAACAAAGTTCGACTTTCATACCCCCATTTTTGCCCCTTATTCAATCAATGCCCAAAATTATAGTTTAAAGTATTTATTGCTTCAATCTATTAGAAGAATTACCCGAAATTATGTTATTATCCTGGATATGATGGATACAGTTTGCAAGTATTTTTGTAATCAACCAGTGAATTCAAATTTTCAAATGTTACCTATATACCCAAAAAAAAAGACAAATTTTGTCTAGACGAATAGTTTTCGGTTTAGTAGTCTTATCATTAGATGTACTCATACTAGTGATAGTCAGACAGTCCTTTATATATAAAAATCTCTTACGGGTAAACGAAATCAGAAACACTTCTATATAGCGAAAGTTTTATCACATATATAATAAATATCTTATAATGGACCAAAAACATGTGGATCGATATTTACCACTTTTGAAAAAAATTGTCATTGTAAAGTCTGATCCGGTTGTGTATAAATCTAGATCATTGTGAACTGGATTAGTCAAGCTAAACGGGTTTAAACTCAAGTTTGAATTAGATTGAATCGGACTATATATCCCTTATATAGAAGAAGAAAACAATTCATAAAACAAAATTGTGATATATCATAAGCATTAGGAACATGACAAAAGTTAGTGCGGACATGTATAAATGGATGAATGCGTCACCAAACTGTCCAAAAACTTTTGGACACATAGCCTCTTTCTTATTTTTAGCTGCACTGTCTTGTCTCACTATTTCCTCATTGCCTCTCACCTTTTTATTTTTGTTTTTAGTGAAATATTATAAGTCAAAGAGTTAGAAACTCCAAAGATACCAAAATTTATTACTTTGATCTGATGCACATAATTGAGTACAATTCTAAAGTTAAATTATCAAAAATCCACACAGCCCCACAAATGTAAAACTCTTTTGTTACATCAAAAGAAAAAAAAAATAGTGGGATAAAGTATTGAAGAATCAGTGAATGGTACATGAGCTAAGCAATAAAGTTTAGAAAAACTAATTTTGTGAGAGCACAAAAGGACAAAGGTATCAACAATGGAACGCATCAAAGGACCCAAACCAATTATATTTCGATGAATCTTTGGGCCCTTAAACAAAGATGACGAAAAAAAAAGGAAAAGCAAAGCAAGTGTTTGGTCCTGTACCAATAGATTCCTTTTATTCATATTATTAATTGAAAAAAAAAATCAAATAAGTAATTGATGTTTCCTACCAACTTGAAAGAAAAAGCCTAGACAAGTGGCTGCACTTTAGTTTTTCACTTTCTATCATTTTAACTTTTCAAGAGAAACCCACTTATGTTGTACATACATTTTCCAGACATTGTAAATTTTTGACTCGTTTAACATTTTTATCAAAAGCAGTAAAAAAAATGCATATGGATTTGACAGGACAATATCCACGTGTTGTGATCGAATGGCTTAATCATGAAAATCTTCACAAAAGACACTTAAGTACTGATCATATTCACTTCACTAAGACAAGAAACTTGAAAGCAAACTTGCAAGTGTATTGTTTATTCAGTTATATGGGCCTTGTTAGATATGTAATGTTGGGCCTATCTCAGATGATGCCTAACCCTAAAACCCAACTGAGACGATTCTCTAATGCTGTCGTTTTGGGAGAGCCGAAAGTTTACGCCGTCAGAAAGAAGAAGCTATCCAGTTTAATTCGGTTTGGTTCGTAGGCAGGCTGATTGATTCTTTTAGGGAACAGACATCGAGACTGCGGAACCTAACTGAGTTTTGAGAACGAGTCGCGGCCGAGGCTGAGTCAACTCGGTCAACTAATGGTGAGATTAATTGAAAGGTTAACAACTCTGCAAGACGGTAGCAAGCTACTTATCAATTTACCTAATCAAAAACCTTTTTTTTTTTGACCGAACACAAATACTCGACGGTTTTGTAATTCGGATCATTATACCTTTCGAGTAACGCATTTTTTTTTGAATTATCGAAATTTTTATAATGTATATGTGCATAATTTTAGGTTTCACCATTAGAGAGGCAATTAGTTGGGAGCAAAAGACTTTGATCAAAGCTATTATGTGCAAGGTCCTCCAAATTGGTTTGGAAAAAACGTTGGAGAGTACTGAGTAGATGAACATGCGTCACATAAAAACGGTTAGGATCGTTTTGAGTATCTCTGGAGGAGATGTTTTTAAGAAGAATTTTCTAGTCTTCGACACATCAAATAAAGAAGTAAGTGGATGCTCTTAGTTCTGTGTTTTCAACATATATTTTCGGGTGTTTTAAGTATGTGTATCTGGAATTTTGATAAAGAGTTTTTAAAACAGAAAGCTTGATCATTTTAAAATAGTATTAAAGAGTGATATTTTTTTATTAAAAACTGTTACTCGAATACACATATAGTAAGTAAATACCACCTAATGTATATGAATATATATGATGATAGTAATTCACCTATCGGTTCTTTCACATGAACCATATATGTAGTAGTTTGCCATACAACTAGTTCTTAAGAAGGATGTTATCACAACTTCACAAGATAGGTGTAATGATGTTCGTTCTGGTAGACTTGCTTTTAGTATATTCTCCTCAAATGAGATACATTGCAAATTAGCATTTGTATTTAGTGGTTATTATTGATAATATTGTATAATTGCATAACGACATAAATTGTATAATAAAAATATGTAGAATGAAACTTGAATAATAAATTTTGTATTCATTGGACAAATTTACAGAATAATGTAATAAGTTTGTTTTATGTCATAAATAACTATATCCCACTTCTTTGTACGATAAATGTTTATTTGTATATTTAGACGAAAATGTAAATCCTTCGTTTTCGCATTTTGTTAAACATTATACAAAAAAAATTTGATTGATAATTGTATTAGGATTGTCATTTCTTCACGACGCATATTACCAATCAGAACTAATATATTTGTTTTCTTCCAAAATCTAATATGCTAGTTGCTTTTGTATTCGAAAATTTTGTGACTCGTATGTTGTTGATGTGAAAAATGGCCATCCGAATAGTCAAGTGTTTTCATCATGATACATCTATCTATATTTATTATGATTAATCAAAAGTAGCAACCATTGTTTGAAAATTTTGAACTTTGAACTTAAATCTTGTTTTTTTTGGTGACAGCACAATGCATATAAATTTCGATGATTTAATTAAAATTCTTATCATGGCTACTCGCATAAGTTTAGTAAAGGTTTGAATAATGGCCATCCGTATAAGTTTAGTGAAGGTTTGAATACTAATTTATAAAATATCAGAATTATAAAATTACATGAATTATCCAGCCCTCTCTTAAAAGTTTATCGTCAAATAATAACTGAAATCTTTAAAATTAACCGTACCCGAGTCATATTCACTAGCACTACTTTTCGATATTTGTATCCGAAATGGATAACCTTAACTTAAGTTTTTAATACCAAAACATATGGAACAAAAAAAAATCTAAAACCGCCGGCAAAAAACAACCAATTTCTGTTCGGTGGGGATGATGATCGGACCGGTCTAACCGACTGAATTAAATGTCAATTCTTAACAACGACGAGTGTTAAAATTAAATTATGTGCCTTTTCGTCGCTTCAAAACGCAACCGTTTCCACTTCTTATTATTTTTTTTCTCTCGTTTAACAAAACAAAAACAAACTGACTTGGATTTGTCATTTTTTGTCTAGCCAAAAAAAAAAAAAAAA
>Ga0041059_1002482_pt1 | contig 13671 bp, 10 predicted proteins | sample AraColnosormetaG_FD_56232 | JGI IMG/M metagenome (GOLD analysis project Ga0041059, IMG submission 56232) | Arabidopsis roots microbial communities from North Carolina, USA - Col MF nosort | ecosystem: Host-associated > Plants > Roots > Unclassified | place: USA: North Carolina | collected...
TTTTTGTGGTCAAAGGCTTCATCAAGTTTAAACCTATAGCTTATAGCTAAAAAGTAAAAACAAACACCTGTCTATTAGTCTAAAATTCGATGTGGAATATATGGTTAAAAAAAAAAAATTAGACCTTGCTTGGTCAAAGATATGTAAGTAAGTTTAACACACTGTCCATTATATTGGTGTTAACATTAAAAAAGATAAAATAAAAAATGGTATCAACATGAAATAACTCTGCATGGCCATGTCATATTGTGGAGTTAAGTGGGCTTTAAATAATTTTATAGAGCCCATATAATATGGACAACGACGGCCCATAAAAAGGGTACTGAATCATAGTGAATTACGCACGATGAACGAATCATGAGCTTTAGCTGCTTCTCCAAGTAAAAAAAAAAAACATAAGCCCTCTTTAAATCCCTAGCTAGCTTCCACCGAGAAGTTGTTCAATCTGGGAAAAATCAAAATCTGCTATTACGGATCTTTAATCGGAAAATGGGTTTGACGAATTTCATATTGACGGTGGCCGGAGTAGGCGCCGTGGTGATGCTACTGAGGAGCGACGTGAAGCAATCTGTGACCGTCCTCAGGCGTAACGTCAAGCACATCCGCCACTGGCTCGAAGAAGAATCCTCCGCCGCCTCTTCCAAGTAAATCATCTCTCTCTTGATTCCTTCTAATTTCCCCTTTCGCGAAGATGTTCCTTTGGTTATTTGATTTCGTAAACCGGTTTAGTCTTCTATTTACCGAGTTTTCTTTCACTTGGTGATATTTTGATCCTGTGTCAATTATCTGCAGCTGCTAGTTTCAAAGTAATCGGAATTATAGAGAGTTAACCAATTATATAAGAAGTTCTCTAATTCTCTTTGATTGAATTTGTATCCTAGTATCTAACCAATATACAATGTTTATATGTGGAGATTCTAGAAGATAGTTGAAACGATTTTGTTGTAGTTTCTATTGTGATCATCAGTTGTATTTTAGGATCACTGAGATTTGGTAACTTAGAGAAATCAGAAAAGATTGATGATGTGGTTTGGGTTGGTACAACTATGTTATTGTTCAATGTTTGTGTTATTGATAGATTTGTAGAAACATCAAGTAGTTTTGTCTGTGTGTGTGTGTAACTGATGAATTTGATGCGTTTTTCAGGGCAGCTGAGTCCATAAAACCAAAGGAAATAGAGGTAAAGGTTCCGAAGAAGGACATTCCAAAAGAGAAGGATTAGTGTGTTTCTATGTATACACGAAGAAGGGTCTTTGTAAGAGTCGGATTTATGACTTTGGTTTCAACACTTAACTATTTTTAGCTGAGAGTTTTGGTTATATGTTTAAAGGGTTTTAGTTCTCAATCTCACCTCTTAACATTTAAGCATTCTTGCGAGTGAAAACATAATAATATAATCTCTATCTTCTTTCGCAGTTACATATAATTTTCATAAGGTTTTGTTCTCTTAAATCGGAATTCTAATTGGACATCATAATATTCAGCTCTTGAACTGAACCAAAACAATCCAAGCCGTTAAAAGGAAAACAAAATTGCCTCAAAAGCCCAATTAAGGCCCATTCTACTCATCCCTTACGATTTATTAAACTCACCGGAGATTCCGCCAACGTTTTCCGGTAGTCAATTTTTATTCTTTTTTAGTTCACTTTTCAGTTTTCACTAGGAATTTGAAAATTTCCGGGGATTCTTTCCGGAGATTCCGATTTTAATTTCCCAGTTCGAGAAATTGGCGGAGGACATTCAGTATATTGGTTAACCATGGCAGTGTCGACGTTTTCGAGCCCCACGCCTGTCTTCGGCATCGCTGAACCACCAGCATCATTCTCCTCCACTGCAATTGGCTGGAAGCAACCGTACGCCACTTCCTCACGACCTCCATAATCTATCACTCTCCTTGTGTACTCTTCATCGCAACTTGAAGGCTCACCGTGTCTGGTTTGTTTTTGTTTCGGTGACAGGTTGAGATTTCGGAGGACGAAGAAGCCTCGAGTAATCTCTTGCGATTATTCTTGCATCGAGGTGGGTTTCCAATTCGAGTGAATGTCGTTGATACAACTTTCTAAAGGATTGAATTGTGAGAATGCCTTACATTTATTTTCAAGGTTAGAGATGTCTGCTACCGTCCTCCTGGAACACAGTTGAATATCTTGAATGGAGTTAATTTTTCCCTGCGCGAGAAAAGGTAATTCCGGCTGTTTCTTGAGGTACTGTGTATAAACAACATGCCTACTTAATAGTTTTGTGACTCTATTACTCTTTGCAGCTTTGGCTTGATCTTTGGGAAGAGTGGGAGTGGTAAAACTACCCTTTTGCAGGTTTGTTTTGTTGTCTCACGAGCTTGTCATCACACACAGCTATCCGGCACTGTTCTTTGAGTTGTTTGTAGTCTGTAGCAACTTTTGGGGTTTTCTTCTTCTTTTCTGTAGCTTCTTGCTGGGCTAAACAAACCAACATCAGGTTCCATTTGTATCCAAGGATATGGGGATGATGGCCAGCCGAAGGCGGATCCTGACTTGCTTCCCACTGAAAAGGTGGGCATTGTTTTCCAGTTTCCAGAAAGGTAATTCTCATTATCATCTTTTTTCCTTTTTTTTTTACCTTATCAGGTTTAGGTGCTGCTGTTTAAGTGACACGAAAATATCGATGTATTTTTCTTTTTTGTGTGTGGCTAGATTCTTTGTTGCAGATAATGTGCTTGATGAGATTACTTTTGGTTGGCCAAGGCAAAAAGGTAGTTTGCAGCTTAAGGAGCAACTGACTTCGAATCTCCAGAGAGCATTTAATTGGGTATTCCACTCCTCCTGGTTCGGACAGTGTTTATCTTATGTCCAACGATCTGTCTTATGTTAGCTTTCCTCTTGAAACGTTAGGTTGGATTAGACAGCATCCCACTTGATAAAGATCCCCAGTTACTAAGTGGAGGCTACAAACGTCGGCTTGCACTAGCTATCCAATTGGTGAGAACAATGTTTTTTGACGTATTCCAAAGTGTGAACTGTTCTAAATAGTTCTGCTTTTTGTAGGTGCAAACTCCAGATTTACTGATACTGGATGAGCCCCTTGCTGGTCTTGGTATGATTTTGCATCTTCTAATTCTTGAGTTTTAGTAGATTTTTCCTATCCTCTTTTATCAACAGGTGCTTGATGTCCATCTCTCCCATGGTTTTCTGCTTCTCATTCTTTACAGAAGATGTTTTTTTCTTTGGCGTTCTCTCTGCATATGCTCTGCGTTTCTTTTCTTTTGAATGAAAACCGTGAAAGTTTTCTCATACTATTTCATTATTGATTTTGTTCTGCAATCAGACTGGAAAGCACGTGCAGATGTTGCAAAGCTCTTGAAGCACCTTAAGAAGGAACTGACTTTACTTGTTGTAAGTCATGATCTAAGGTATGGAAATAGAGTCAGCTCTTTCTCTACGCAAATAGCTGTTCAGAACTTTGTTATATAAGCCTTTCCGGGAAAGAAACCTTTTCATGTATTCATCTTGGCCTGTCTCAATATAAATCAGTTTGAGCTCTCATAAAAGTCATGTATCCAATTTCTCCCTTTAACATTAACTACTAGTGCATTTTCTTCTCTTGCTTTTTGTATGAACCTTGCTGCAGAGAGTTAGCAGCCTTGGTTGACCAATCATGGAGGATGGAAACAGGTGGTGTTCTTGTTGCAGAACGTCCACCACTTTAGTTCAATGTTCACTATTACGGAAGGTCCATACCAGGTTTGGCTCGGATGTTATTGATTTTTGTTTAGCTAAAAAGTGATACAGGCTTTTACCCTGGCTTAGGTTTTTTATTGCATGAAATATAAGATAGCCGCTCATACTTTATGGTGGATTTTCTATGTAAGTTCTTTTGTGTAGGAGATAATGATAAATTATGGCTTATTAGCTAAGAGAGGCATAAACATTATGCCTCTCTCTTCTGAGATTAAAACAGATAATTGAATTTGAATCAATGCTTGCATTCTCTTAATTCTACTACTCCAAACAATGTATATGAGATATCTTGCTGCAATTATAACACCCTTTATCATTTATTATTACATAGAGGGGCGTAATAAACATTCCCAGTAAGTTTGAACACATTTTCCTTAATCATACCACACAATTCACACATGCATGAAGTGAAATTATACACTTACACTTCTTAGTTTACATAGTTCTTCTGATCCCTTTGTTACAGTTCCAACACGAAATCTGCAAATCAATTATGGATTATTAGCCGGTTGGGTCACAAGCAGAATACTTGTGCATGCCTAAATACCATTTTATCAAAAAATTTAGACTCATATTCTTCCTTTGAGTTAAAAGGGATTATGCAAACAATTCTATGAATTGCATATGATGGTGGACTTACAGTCTTCGTCTGTCTTGATCCAGTGTTCTCCGTTTTTGGCTGAGCGAGAACTTCTAAGCTCATACTGGATACATCTTTTACTTGCCTCGTGACAATGGTTCACCTTCTCGAATGTTAAGTCAATAGAATTTGCTTTGCTGCTTTTTGGATTTGCCACGCTGCTGTATATTTTGGTTTCCATTATGGATTCTTCTGGATGTACTTTCCTATGGAAAACCTGTACCATCTGCACTCCTCACATGAAATTCAAGTTTGTTAGGAGCAAGCTTTTCAATGGAGTATATGATAGCTCCAGAGAATGCTATCAAAGTAAGGGATAAAATATCTGAAGTTTGGTGTATCATGTATCATGTATCACGCAGTCGTTTTTTTAGATTATTAGTTTTTAAAAAAGCAGAGCTGAAAAAGCCACACCTTTTGGAACTTCTTTTTTGTGGAATCCACTTCAGGTTTACCACTGACAGAGCCCCTTGAGGATGGGTGTATCTTTTTCAGTACCTTCTTCACAAGATGCTTTGCGGACTTGTGAGCTGAATTGGGTTGCTTCTTTTTCTTCCCATATATGTTTTCTGATTGTTTATCTTGCACTTCTGTTATTTGAAACAGTTCGCCAAGTGATGCCCTATCCTTCTTCCCTGCAATCTTTGATTCTGGGAGTTCGATTAGAGATCCAAAAAAATACTCTTGGAGTGGGAACTTCATTGGCTGATTATCTTCTTCATCATCTACTCCCTCAATGGCCTCAATGGTGGATGCAATAGTGTTAGTGTCACTGTTTCTTCCTGATGGTTGGTGGTGTCCTTCTTTAGCTTCAGCCTCAAGGAACTTATCCAATTCATTGCTTATGAGCTTCAAATCATTCTCTGTCACATCTGCATCATCTATTGCTGGGTCCTCAAATGACATGCCAAATGTCGGCGTTGCTGGTTGTTCATCAAGAAGTGTTTCTCCACCAAGGGTTCCAATGGCAAGAAATCCATCAAAAAAATCACTGTTTCTCTCATCCTTGAAGTCTTCCTCTGTGTATTGCTTGGGTCCTGCGAAGGAGCTTTCCTGGAACAGGTTGACCTGTTTTCTGAATCCAGTATTGTATCTGGAGCCAGCACATGCTGTTGGGTAAACCTCTTGGCTATCAAGGGATGGATGAGCTGAAAGAATGGAATAGCTGTTGCCTGAAATGGTCATGTGAAGAGAAGAGTTCTTTATTTCTTTGAATAAGTAAGAACGGCCAGTGAGATTTGGAAAAAGATGCATTTGCACAAGAACTAGGGAAAATGTCTGAGTTATTGTAACATGCACGTAGAGGCATGGCATTTACTAGATAATACTCGCTAGGGAGAGCTGGTTTGGCTGCTATCTATCACTCACAAAATCGAAGCGCAAGACAAAGTTGGTTTCAGGCAAATTGAGTAGGTGAGCTTTTTATTCAGCTAGCTGACACCCATCATAATGCTTTGCACACGAGTGCATGATCCTAGTCTTTTATCAGGTCAGCAGATTGATTTTCTAGAAATGGATGTTAATAGTAGTGAGATTATTACTCAGTCCTGAAATGCTTGCTAAGTCCTATTGCTATTCTCCTAGGATTCAAACACACTTCATGTTCTTGTTCTACATATTTGACAAGAAAAGAAGTGCCAGAGAAGTACAGTCAAATTACCAGTAGAAGCATCTTTTAATGGCTCTTTGCTATTCTCCCGGAACTTATGATGCATCCAGCCCCAAAACTGCCAGAAAATGAGCTTTTGTAAGTGTTAGCTATGAGATATTTAATTTTGGTTTTTAGATATAGACCATACCTTCATTTTCGTGCTTCAGTTGCTACAGAATACTAGAGGAGAAAGTGACTTTTATAGAGAACAATGATTGGTAAAGTCTTACTGTGGCAGTGAATTGGTTGCAACTGTATCTCAAGTCTTTTAGGTTGATGACAGTGGAGACCAACACCAAGAAAGCTACAAAATTTTGGTTGGCCATTCTCTTTCAAGATCACATCAAGAACAAGTTGGAGGGCCATTACATACTTGAGCCCCTACTGTTGTGGTTACATGACGCCTCAAATTCATTGATGGAGTAGCTATCCGTAATTACAATCATCGAGCATCTCAGGTATTACTATTTTATCTTGATTTGAGTTTCTACATTGTAAAACAGTGGATTTTATGTGGCGTTTACATTTACAAGTCATTTGCAGATAAAGCATGAATAAATAGTCAATTTTTGCTATTGCTCTGTGTTGTAAAAACCTTGATATTTAGACTTTCTTTCGTGCAAATTGAGTGAAATGGTCTATTCTTCTCTAGTACAGTAGAAGGAGTATGCACTCTGCTTGAAATCTAGTTACATAGGTACAAACTCATTCTGTGTTTGATTATAGTAACAATGTAAACTGTGTTTTACACTGATACTGCTTTGCCTAGAGATTTATTTTATTTTACTTGAAACAACAATCAATGCTGGCTCCTTGCTCACTTAGAGTGATTGTGGCTGCATTCTATTCCTAGAGTGATTGAGGCTGCATTATGTGGTAATAATTTTCTTATATAAAGAGTCTGCTTTGTTGATCTGTCTGTCTCCGACAAGAAGAAAATGCAATTTGGATTGATGACCATCCTGCAGAAAAGTAAAGAAAGAGTACTTTTTCCAGGAGGCATATGGGAGCTCCGTGACAAAACAACGAAGACTTTGGGGCTAGTTGATTCAGACAAGTGAAGCTGTCCACGACATCAGGTACTGTTGTTTGCTTCAGTGTTTTTAATATTACAACTCGTAATGCTATGGGTTTGTTCTCCTCTATTAATTATCCTACACCCATCTCCTTAGCGTTAGAAGCACATAGTTTTGTTTTTGTAGATCAAATAGGAACTTGTTAGTGGTAAGAATTAGATGGTGAATCTTGAACCTAGGCGTCTGTGTGAAACAAACACCATAGACAATGCAGATTAGATTAGTTTGAACAAGTATGAAAAGATAATGATAAAGCAAATGGGTTAATTGGGGATTACAGGGAAGCATATTGGGATGAAACAAAGGAACAAGGAACAAAGGAACAAACAGAAGTAGGTGGTATAGGTATGGGGACCAAGAGGGAAAGCAATACACTTTTGTGCCAGATTTAAACAAACTTACAAATGCTAAATTTTGCAATCTGGAGTCACTTCCATTGTTCCCACTCCATTATCTTCTATATTTTTTCTTAAGAATGTGATCGACTTATGTCAAATTCACGTGGACACTCGATAAGTCGACATATCTCCCTTTCTTGTTCCTCAATCATATCTTCTTTTGGTATATTATCCTATATTTTCACTTTCCTTATTGTATCTCCCAGTCGACATTATTCCCAAGTAGAGATAATATATTCTCTTTTTAAAACAAAAATTTAATTACTGAAACCGTAAAACATGTAATGGTTTCTTTCTTTTCTTCTTATTCTTTTAGTGGGTCACTCCTATAGACCCCATCTGCAAAATTACCAAAAAGTGAGGTTGTTGTTGTCATGTCTGGTTGTGAATTGTTGTCATTTTCCTCTAGGAAACTTCTCAATTCTCATGTAAACAATTGAACGACATTTACTGTGTGTATGCAGATATTTGATGGGCCAAAAATGGGCAAGTAATAAGGATTAATCTCGTATGCAAAGTTTTGGGTCACTAAAAATCACTTTTTGGACTGGGCCAGTATGAGTTTGACTTCTAACTAATGGACTCATTAACCAAATTCGATTTCTCCAACTTGTCAGCGACTCCCTGAAAATGTTGACGTCAGCTTCTCGGCCATGAGACCTGCGACGGAGCTTGCGGTGAGGATCGGCCGAGAGCTGCTAAAAGTTTCCGGAAGCTCTCGAGCTGCTCGGATATGGAGTCCATTGATTGAACAGAGTCTTCACGGTCTCGGTTTTCGTCACTCAATAAGCCCTTCGCTTGTGGCTCGAGTCATAGACCCGTTTCTGCTGAATCATCATTCTCTTGCTCTCGGTTTCTTCAATTGGGCTGCTCAGCAACCAGGTTACTCTCACGACTCCATATCTTACCACTCTATCTTCAAGTCTCTTTCGCTTTCTCGTCAGTTCTCCGCCATGGACGCTCTTTTCAAACAGGTTAAATCGAACAAAATCCTTCTCGATTCTTCCGTGTATCGCTCCCTCATTGATACGCTTGTGCTGGGTAGGAAAGCTCAGAGTGCGTTTTGGGTTTTAGAAGAAGCTTTTTCAACGGGTCAGGAGATTCATCCCGATGTATGCAATCGTCTTTTAGCTGGTTTAACTTCTGATGGATGTTATGATTATGCACAGAAACTGTTTGTTAAAATGCGTCATAAAGGTGTTTCGTTGAACACTCTTGGATTCGGTGTCTATATAGGATGGTTCTGTAGAAGTTCTGAAACGAATCAGCTCTTGAGATTGGTGGATGAGGTTAAAAAGGCTAATTTGAATATCAATGGCTCAATCATTGCACTGTTGATTCTCCATAGTCTTTGTAAGTGTTCACGAGAAATGGATGCTTTTTATATATTGGAAGAGCTAAGGAACATAGATTGCAAACCGGATTTTATGGCTTATAGGGTCATAGCTGAAGCGTTTGTAGTTACTGGGAATCTGTATGAGAGACAGGTTGTTTTAAAGAAGAAGAGAAAGCTCGGAGTAGCACCTAGGAGCAGCGATTACCGAGCTTTTATTCTGGATTTGATTTCAGCTAAGCGATTAACGGAGGCTAAGGAAGTGGCTGAGGTGATTGTGAGTGGAAAATTCCCTATGGATAATGATATCTTAGACGCGTTGATTGGATCTGTCTCTGCAGTTGATCCAGATTCTGCTGTTGAATTCTTAGTTTACATGGTCAGCACAGGGAAATTGCCTGCTATTCGGACTCTGAGCAAGTTAAGTAAGAATCTTTGCAGGCATGACAAGAGTGATCATCTGATAAAGGCTTATGAGCTTTTGTCAAGCAAAGGTTATTTCTCAGAACTTCAGAGTTACAGTCTGATGATATCGTTCTTGTGCAAGGCTGGGAGAGTCAGAGAAAGTTACACTGCTCTGCAAGAAATGAAGAAGGAAGGGCTTGCTCCAGACGTTTCACTCTATAACGCTCTCATTGAAGCTTGTTGCAAAGCGGAAATGATCCGTCCAGCAAAGAAACTGTGGGATGAGATGTTTGTGGAGGGCTGCAAAATGAATCTGACGACATATAATGTACTTATTAGGAAATTATCAGAGGAAGGCGAGGCAGAGGAGTCTTTAAGGCTGTTTGACAAGATGCTTGAGAGAGGGATAGAACCAGATGAAACAATCTATATGTCACTCATTGAAGGCCTATGCAAGGAGACAAAAATTGAAGCTGCTATGGAAGTTTTCAGAAAGTGCATGGAGAGGGATCATAAAACAGTTACAAGAAGAGTATTAAGCGAGTTTGTCTTAAATCTATGCAGCAACGGTGAGAGAGAACAAATATGTCTTCTAGTCTTTTCCAATTGCCTCATGTCAAGATATTTATTGATTCGTTTGGTGTGTATGTGTGAAGGCCATTCTGGTGAGGCATCGCAGCTGCTGCGCGAGAGAGAACACTTAGAACACACAGGAGCACATGTCGTGTTGCTGAAATGTGTGGCGGATGCGAAAGAGGTTGAGATTGGAATTAGACATATGCAATGGATCAAAGAGGTATCGCCATCTCTTGTTCACACAATATCTTCTGACCTGTTGGCGTCTTTCTGTTCATCATCTGATCCTGATTCCATTCTTCCATTTATTCGAGCAATTGAGAACACATAATTACACCAATAGGCAATTAGATTAGATTCCCCAAATTGTATTTCCCTTTATTCTGTGTAGATTCCTATACTGCTGTAATCAAGATCTCTGGGTGACTTACACGTTACGAGTCGTTTATTGTCTACGTAAGAATTATTCTAATGAGTATAACTTATCTCAAGGTATATATGCTATTTAGTTCCTTCTTTTACTCATCATGGTAATTGATGAGCCCTTTAAAGTTGTAATGGAAGTGAAATGTTTAAAAACCTTCCAAACTCAGATAATGTGACCTTGTAATTGTAGTTTTCTTACAACTTTGAGAAGAAGAAAAAACAAAGAAAAGGTGACATGTGATTGTATGAAATATGAATGACTGAAGAAGTGTTCTCTAATTTGTTTTTTAAAAGCAAAAATGAATTAGGAAGGAATTGATAGCTGTAAAATCAGTGACGTTATTGGATGATCATGTACGGGCTCTTCTTGACGCAACGGTCGGGTCAAAATCACGGATTATTGTTAGTGGGTCTCCACGTAATCTGGAGTGGGGACCCCTCATGAGGTGATTATTTCCCCCACAAGTTAACAGTTATAACGGTTAAGATTTTAGGTCATGAAAATAACCTCCTCGTTCTTGTCTTAGTTTGACCTTTAATTTTATTTTATTTTCATGGCAAATTTTTATTTGTGAAAAATGACCATTAAATTTTGCAAATCAACTGTCAAATTGTAAAATTAGAGATAAGAAAGCTAACAAGAGACATAGCGATTAGTTAACATTTATATATTAGTGTGATTTAAGATAGACAAAGAGCTAAGCTTAAAACAAACGCATCACTCTTCTCTCTCACTGTCTCTAATTCAACACTGGGATTAACCTATTTCTTCTGTCCTTAAAAACCAAAGATAAACCAAAGGTTGATATTTGGAGGATGAGATTAGCACTCATCAGAGCCAAAGAGCGCCAGCATCTTTGAGAAGAGGGACGAGTGAGCCATTGATATGTGAAGCCATCACTCTCTCCATTGCTCCTACCATCTTCCCTCCGATGAACACCACCGGAAGTGCCCCCGGAGATGTGGCGCCACCGCTGGAACAGCCAAGGAGACGGAGGAGAGCTCGGTGGATTTCAACTCCGTAAGGGAGGAGGTCGAGCTCGTGGACGGCGGGGCTGACGCCCATTCCACGGAAGAGACGCTTGATGGCATGGCACATGCAGCAAGTGCTCACGCTGAATATAACCACCGCATTCTCTGCCGCCATCGACTCTATCTTCGCCAGTGTCTCCGACGGAAACACATTCATGTTGTTCATCACCTTACTGTTGTTGTTGTAGGACAACGACCCTCGAGTTTCTGTTTTGTATTGCATCTTTTTTTGTATTCTTAGAGAAAAAGAGAAAGAGAATAAGAGAGTGAGAGAGCGAGAGAATTTGTGTGAGAGTTGGTTGGGGAGAGAGTGAGAGGCATGCAGAGTATTTATACATGGTGAAGTTCTAAATTTAACTGGTAGGTTTTAATTTATTTTAAAATGGCATATTATTAGAGAGGATATGCCAAATGATAACAAAGTTATTGATGTGATAGTCATGGACCATCATGGTTGCTAGCTTTTGTTATGATAGGATGATATTTTTAAGAGACATTTGAGTCCCATTTAAGTATAATTATTTATTTTTTCAAGATTTTACAACCATATAAAAGTAGAATATTATTCAGTTAAATAGGTTAGTAGAATAAGGGAATTGTTGGTAATGGATATATCTATCCTTCTTGTCGGCTTTTTCTGTAATATCTTCTTACACATTTACACTAGCTAGCTAGTTTTTGTCTGCGAAATTGGTCCAATATTATCAAATACAAATGGTCCAATATATGCATATATATAAATACAAATGGTCCAATATTCATGTGTATATATATATATTGTATATAGAGACGCGCCGAATAATAAATTTGATGCTGCCAACATTATGTGAGCAAGTCGTAACGCAGAGATGAGGTCGAATGTTTGGATATATGGCCGGTGGTTTTCCATTATATTCCGTATTCACTTTATGCTCTCAAATCCTCTCTAATCAATCTCTATAAACAAGCTACATATAATACCATTATCAATATGATCGCAAAAGGAGTGGAATATATATTTTGGATTGTGTAATCCAATTAGCATCTCACAAATGTAGCGCTAAACATATATACAAGTTGGAATATCTTTTGGTGATCAAGATCGAATTTCGTAACCATTTTATTATTCTTAGCCCCTAATGGGATATAGAAAATTGGCTAGTTAATGTTATATAAAAAGAAATAAAGGAGTCATCAATATTCTTGAGAATGAACTTTTAAAAGAGATTGTAGTTGCCAACAGTGTTTAGTTGCTTACCATCAGAATGTCAGTGTTCTTGATGTATGGAAATTACAAGTTGGCATGTGTTCTTGGTTTGCTACCATCTTTTTCTTTATATATGATTATTAAATGTTGTGAATTCAGTTAGACAAAAATGTATAGTTCCATATATATATAGTTTGGATTTGTAGATAATTTTACCAAAAGGCTGAGAAAAAAGGTTGAATTTTACAAAGTTGGTCACATGCTTTTTTGGCTTTCATGCATGCTTCTGCCTTCCTTTTGTTATCTGCAAAATTTGCCTTCTTGTTTCTCATGTTTGACCAACCCCTTCCATAAAAAGGAAAAATGCTAAAATAAAAACATTTATCGTTGTCAGCACAAACAACTTGTTATGAAATTTGTAGGTACCCAATCTGCAATATAGAGTCACCTCTCATCGATTGATTATATATGAATAATATCCCTAAATTATTCATATTCTATACATCGATCTATTTGAGAACATTTCTGTTACTTTTTAAGAAAATAAAAGAAAGCTTAAGATATGGGTATATATAGTTTAAGTGAGTCCGAAGAGTTAAATGTCCCTTCATTGGTTTAAGATTTGGTGTATAAACTAATTAAAGCTGATTTATATGATTTGGAGGACTAAATCTTTGTTCTTAAGATGATGATAAAATAACAATCTTTGAGGGATTGCGTTTGTCGGACCACTTTATCATATATTATATGGAAAAAATTGGAAGGCCGTTACAGAAGCCTTACGTAACAGATTTCATCAGATGTGTATTTCTCGTTGACCGGCTGGTCGGTCGGATATGACCCTGGTCAAGTAACTGTTGCTTATGCTTTTCAGGAAGGGTATTTTCGGTATCATTTAAAGTGTTTCTTTACTTTCTAAGGGCATCTTCAAGGCTCAACACCATTTTGGTGTTCAAATTACATCATTTTTAGCACTAAAACTTGTGTTTTTTCCGACCATAACACCAAAAATCATACTAAAAAAAATATATACTATTATATTATCTATTTAAAAGATTTCTTTTATTATTTAATAGTTTTGATTAGTATTTATTACTAGTATAGAATTACATAACATTATAAACATAGTATATTGAAATATATATTTAAAAATACATAAAATTGTAACTATTTTGAGTATTTTCATACATAATAATATAAAAATATCATAACTAAATAAACTATTTCAAGAG
>Ga0041059_1002483_pt1 | contig 13653 bp, 4 predicted proteins | sample AraColnosormetaG_FD_56232 | JGI IMG/M metagenome (GOLD analysis project Ga0041059, IMG submission 56232) | Arabidopsis roots microbial communities from North Carolina, USA - Col MF nosort | ecosystem: Host-associated > Plants > Roots > Unclassified | place: USA: North Carolina | collected 2013-09-02
TTTGTGGTTTCGCAAGGGTTTTTCGTCCTTTCCTCATTTTTCGATTTAAATAAAAATCAATAATAATATTCCAAACATAAGAATGGCACGAGTGATTATTTATTCTCCAATAGTGGCATAAGAGGTGAGCTTCCAGTCAAGATCGGCCCATAACCATAACGCCCATAACCAAGTCAACACTACCAAAGATGTTGTCATGAATAGATTTATGGTTGATTATGTAGTGTTGTGAATATGCATTACTATTTTCTTTCAAGATGAATTATTAAGGCGTAAGACGAAACTAATTTTACTTTGCCACTTTACTAAAAACATATTTTCAATCGTATATATATATCCTAATAGCACTACAGATTTTGGTCCAAAATAAAATAAAAAAGCACTACAGATTTTCATATAAGCTTTTTGAATGAAATTATAAAATCATCAAATGACACAGACATTTACTACTAAAATATACTATAATCATATCCATTAAACGATAAGAGTGGAGTCTAAGATTTTTATAATCTTTAGAATCAATCTACCAATAACTCTCTTTTTAAGAACAAAACTATAGGCTACTAATCATATACTCATATTATAAAACATGTAATCATATAAAGTGACGTAACCTTATGATAACATTTCAGCTGAATATGAGCCACATAACTGAATCAGATAGGATCGATCATACATCAAAACATAAGAAACAGACACAACACAACATAAGAAACAGACACAACATAAAAAGTATCTAACACATACCCACTTGATATAAACAAAAATAAAATAAAAGTTCTATAGACCCATGCTTTATTGTCTTCTCACCGTCTCTGCATTAAGAAAATGGAGATTTTGAGATTTTTGCTTTCTCTCTTTATATATTTTCTTTTGTTGAATCTTTCTCTTTCACATTTTCCTTCGATTTCAGCTCAAAGGACTAACCATGAAAACTTCCTCAAGTGTCTCTCTCACCGAATCAACGAGGACGACTCAAGAATCATACACACATCAAAAGATCCTTCGTATTTCTCAATCTTGAATTCTTCCATACAAAATCCAAGATTCTTTGTTCTCGAAACACCTAAACCGGTTTCAATCATCACTCCGGTTCAAGCCACCGATGTTCAATCTACGATTAAATGCGCACGGCTTCACGGTATACACATCAGGACTAGGAGTGGTGGTCATGACTACGAAGGTTTATCTTACATGGCTAAAAGCAGACCGTTCGTTGTCATTGATTTGAGAAATCTCCGGTCTATTACATTAGATGTTGATAACCGGACCGGTTGGGTTCAATCCGGAGCTACAATTGGGGAATTGTACTATGAGATTGGAAAATTAAGCAAATCTTTGGCCTTTCCGGCCGGTCTTTATCCAACCGTTGGCATCGGAGGGCAATTCGGAGGTGGTGGGTACGGTACGTTGATGAGAAAATACGGTTTATCGGCGGACAATGTAATTGATGCACATATTGTTGACGCGAATGGAAGCTTTCTTGACCGACAAGGCATGGGTGAAGATTTCTTTTGGGCTATCCGTGGAGGCGGAGGATCAAGCTTCTCTGTTGTCCTGTCATGGAAGATTAGATTGCTTGATGTTCCGTCGGTAGTAACGGTCTTTAAAGTCGTGAAAACATCGGAAAAAGAGGCTGTCTCGATCATCAACAAGTGGCAGTATATTGCGGATAAGGTTCCTAATGATCTTTTCATCAGAGCTATGCTACAGAAGGAAACCGAGGTTTATGCTTCGTTCCCGGGACTTTATCTCGGTCCGGTAAGCGATCTATTAGCATTGATGAAAGATAAGTTTCCGGAATTAGGTCTTGAGATTGGAAATTGTAGAGAAATGAGTTGGATTGAGTCTGTTCTCTGGTTTATAAAAGGAGAATCAATGGAAATTCTTGCGAAACGGAAACGAACGTCAAGATCTTTCAAGGGAAAAGATGATTTCATCGAAGAACCGATACCTAAAACCGCGATTCAGTATCTTTGGAGACGATTCGAGGCGCCCGAGGCTCGGCTTGCAAAGATCATACTCACTCCATTTGGTGGCAAAATGAGTGAAATTGCGGATAACGAAATACCATTCCCACATAGAGAAGGTAATCTTTATGAGATTCAATATTTAGCTTATTGGAGTGAAGAAGAAGATAAGAACAAGACTAATACTGAAAAGTATTTGAGATGGGTCGAGAGTGTATACGAATTTATGACTCCTTATGTTTCAAAATCTCCACGAAGAGCTTATGTTAATTTTAGAGACATTGATTTGGGAATGTATCTTGGGTTGAATATGAAGACAAAGTACGAGGAAGCAAAGGTTTGGGGAGTGAAGTATTTCAAGAACAATTTCGATAGATTGGTGAGAGTTAAAACAAATGTTGATCCAATGGATTTCTTCTGTGATGAACAAAGTATACCAATTATGAAATATGTTAATGATATTTGAAATAGTCAAATTTGTTTCCCTTGCACATGTAACGGGCCTTCATCTCTTTGAATTTTTCCTTGGGTTGGTAAATTTAGAGTCGAATAAAACTAACCGAACCAAAAGCAAACCGGAATGTTTTGTACACCGGTTTGTTCTGAATATTCAAATTAGATATGACAATTCTTGTTTGGACACATGTCTAGTCTAAATCTGGTCCAATATTATAACGGTTATAAAGTGAAATAATTGGAAATAATTAGCATGTCCCATACTCCCACTAGAATGTCACACAACACGATTGTTGAGATGATTAATTTGCTATATGCCTGATCTTGTAGCTCATCTGTTTTAAGGGCTTAGATGTCAATTCTTGTTTGGACATGTCTAGTAACTATGATTTTTAAAATAAATTTATATAAGTCTATAATTAAATTATATAATTTCATTTAGGAACATAATAATATATTACAATTAAAGGAATACTTTAGAAATAAAAAAAATTGGAGCAACAATACTATTTATTTCTCTATTTTTTGAAGCAAAATATAAAACACCATAGTAAATGGTTTTATATCAAATATAGAGTTTAGAGCAAACTTTGAAGCATTATCGGAAATGTTTTTAGTGCTAAACAATCTAAACGGCGACACTAGGTGATCCAAACATCCGATTATCACCTAATAATCTGTGAAAGTAAAGATGCTCAGAGGCTATATATGAAGAAGATAAGTTTCATTTCTCTTATTTGTTTTCCTTAAGGTTTGAGGTTACATCATGTTTTCCTTTTACAGGAGTTACATTGTCAGTGACACTAGGGTTTATTCTGACACATGTCAGGTCTTTATTGATTCTAAACAGTCAAAACGGTTTTGTAAAACCACTCCATCTTTGCCAGCACAGCTCGTGGTTTTGGTCACTTGATCCAATCCTGATTTACTTTTGGTTTTGTCTTCTTTTGTAGGTGGAGATGATCGTTGGAACTGTGAACTGTTTTGGGTCTGCGCTTGGATCTTCTGCTTGTTGGGCTTGATCTGTGTTGGATTCTCAATTTGGCCCAATCGCTAAACCTTCTTGAGGATGTCGTTTGGTAAGCTTGTCTATACAGCTTCCTCTTCTTCATGTCCGATCACAGCTGTGGTTTGATTCTTCTCTTCTCTAATCCGAGCCGTTATCTCAATGTAAGCTGCCTTCTCACTAATAATCTGAACAACACTAAATATTATTTCAGCTTATGAAAAAAGACATAAAGTAACATCAATGGAAATAATTGACATGTCCCACACAGACACACATTTGACAGTCCCATCAATATATATGCTGACGACAAAAAGTAAAATGACCCACCTGAATTTTCAAAGTAATTCTTCAAATAATTGACATGTCTAATTAAGACCAAATTAGTTGAAAACGTTTGCAATGGACTGATCGTAATAGTTAGTCACCTGTGAACGAGTTTGTTATTTATCCACCAAACAAAAACAAATTGACGGATTTGGTGGGTTTGGGCAAAGGTATATCTGATGAATTTTTTCTACATCTCATTCCAAAAAGTCGACCTAACCCGAAAAGTCGACATAATAGAACAAGATAGTGTCGGTATATGAAAAAAAGATGAAAACAATAGTTAAATTCACAAGGACAGGCACGAAATGAATATGTTGAATTTTTGTGATATTTGTGATTTGTTTTTACTCTAGAAGTGTTTTCTTACTAATATATGTTCTAAATTTAACTAGATATCCAGTGTCAATCCATACATTTTCGTCAAAATAAGATTTTTTTATTTATTAAAAGAGTACATACATTTGGTCGTTCATCCACGGTTTACAGAATCAAAGTGAAACTCATAAGTATTACACCATACATTTCTAGATTATGAGCTAGTATATTACATTCTATCTTAATGCATGGATAAAGTGAATATTTGAAAATTTTCAAGCCCAATACTTGATATGGTGAAGAAGATTCGTACCAGAAATATTTTCTGTAGTATCGTTGAAAACAAATTGATGAACAACCTCGGATCCACGTTTGATGCATTGCTGCCAAAACATAAAATTTTAAATATTCATTTAAAATCAACTAAATTTCTTTCTTAACTTTCAAAATTTTTAAACAATATTACACAATTTAAGTTACACAATATATGAATCTATATATAAAATACATATATATATATATATATCCTCATTTTAAATTTTGACTTTTTAATATTTTACTGCGTTTTTCGAACAAATGTTGTTTTTGAAGATGACAATTACGTTGTCGGGAATTAGCAAATTGCATCTAAATCTAAATTTAAATTTAAAATAAAAACAGCTTAAAATTACGGATATATATAACACGAATATTTTGCTACCTCTACTTAACGTATACTTCCAGTTTTCTACAAACACAAACTGCAACGTTTTTGAGGCTACGAGAAGAAAAAAATGTCCGTCACGTTGCGTCACTTGAGACAATGGCTGTCGTCACATTCACGCCATAGAAAATTTTGGCCATCTTACCCGTGGTCGTTGACCTGGAAAGATATCAATAGTCTATTTCATATACATTCACACCTATGTCAAATAAAATTTGACTCCAAAAACACTTGAATATAATAGTGAATTAGTTACAAATAAGCAAATTTTAGTTAGGTAAAGAACAAATAGTAAATTTGACAAATGAGAATGGAGAAGATTAAAGGTAAAAATATATTGGAACGACTCTAAATAAAGTTTTGTATTTCTCTTTTTCTTTCTTCTCTATTACTATATATTTCTCATAGTCTTCATTACCCTAACACCACACTAGTCACACACTTAAATGTTCTTCCGCCTTTGACGCCTTAATCTCATCTCCACAACCCTTGCAGTCAAGTTGGTAAGTCTCTTAAAAATGACTTTCTTTTGTTTAAACTTTAAATGGCACTGAGTTTTTGTGGTATCACTAAAATCAAACGATTCATGATGAAAAACTTGACTTGGTTCAATATTTATTATAATCAATGACTACTTTATGTAAAAGAGTTTAGGCCTTTGAGCAATGATTTTCAAAGAGAAGAAAATAAAGTTGGACATTTGTGGAAACTTTAAGATAGAGGAGAAGGTTTAGATTTTTTCCTTATTAATACACTGAATTTTGCAGATGCTGTTGGGATCAAAGAGTAGCAAACAATACGAGAGCAGAAGAACTTACTTATAGAAAAAAATGGGAATTTCAAAACCACTCCCTCTATTTTCGATTTTAGTCCTCTATTTTTCACTCTACACCATTACACCAACTTCTTCATTAGCCTCCCTCCAAGATCAATTCATCAACTGTGTCCAAAGAAACACACATGTTTACTTCCCACTTGAGAAAACGTTCTTTGCTCCTACAAAAAATGTCTCTATGTTCAGCCAAGTTCTTGAATCGACGGCTCAAAATCTCCGGTTCTTGAAAAAATCCATGCCTAAACCGGGATTCATATTCAGCCCTATTCACGAGTCTCACGTACAAGCTTCCATCATTTGTTCCAAGAAACTCCGAATGCATCTCCGTGTCAGAAGCGGCGGTCACGACTACGAAGGCTTGTCTTATGTCTCTCAGATCGATAAACCGTTTATATTGATGGATCTGTCAAAGATGAGACAGGTCAACATTAATATTCAAGACAACAGTGCTTGGGTTCAATCTGGTGCCACTGTTGGTGAACTTTATTACAGGTATAAATAAAAGCAACAATGACCAAACAAAACAAAACAAAAAGTATTCTTATCAAAATTTGTATATTTGATCAAAATGTTTGTTACTTGTAGGATTGCGGAGAAGAGCAAAGTCCATGGGTTCCCGGCGGGTTTGTGCTCGAGCTTAGGCATAGGAGGACACATAACAGGCGGTGCGTACGGTTCCATGATGCGGAAATATGGTCTAGGTGCAGACAATGTTCTAGACGCAAAGATTGTTGATGCCAACGGTAAATTACTCGATAGAGCCGCGATGGGTGAGGATACATTTTGGGCTATTAGAGGAGGCGCTGGAGGGAGTTTTGGGATAATTCTAGCATGGAAGATCAAGCTTGTTCCTGTTCCTAAGACCGTGACCGTCTTTACCGTCACCAAAACGTTACAACAAGACGTGGGTAACAAGATTATCTCAAAGTGGCAAAGAGTTGCGGACAAGCTTGTTGAAGAGCTATTCATCAGAGTGCTCTTCAACGTAGCTGGAACCGGTGGGAACAAGACTGTGACGACGTCGTACAATGCTCTGTTTCTTGGCGGGAAAGGAACGCTGATGAACGTTATGAAGAAGAGTTTCCCCGAGCTAGGGCTAACATTTAAAGATTGTATCGAAATGAGCTGGCTTGAATCCATTGCTTACATTTCTGGATTCCCGACCCACACGCCTACTAATGTTTTGCTTCAAGGGAAGTCTCCGTTCCCAAAGGTCAGCTTCAAAGCCAAATCGGATTTCGTGAAAACCCCGATTCCCGAATCCGGGCTTCAAGGGATCTTCAAGAAGCTACTTAAAGAAGATATTCCATTGATGATATGGAATCCTTACGGAGGAATGATGGCGAAAATCCCCGAATCCCAAATCCCTTTTCCGCATCGAAAAGGAGTCCTCTTCAAGGTTCAGTACGTAACAAGTTGGCTAGACAGTGACAAGAGACCGAGCAGACACATCAACTGGATCAGAGATCTCTATAGTTACATGACGCCTTATGTCTCAAGTAACCCACGAGAAGCTTACGTGAACTACCGTGATTTAGACCTGGGAAGGAACACGAAAGACGTGAAAACATGCATCAAACAAGCTCAAGTCTGGGGAGCTAACTACTTCAAAAACAATTTCAACAGATTGATGATGATTAAAGCAAAGGTTGATCCAGAGAACTTCTTTAGACACGAGCAGAGCATTCCACCTATGATGTAACGAGGTCAATCAAATAAGAATAAATTAGAAGAAAATCAGATAATGGTTCTTCTGTATTTCGGAAAAATGTTATTCTAGCTATGCTTGTAGTAGTACTATGTTTCACCTAAAATTCGATATGTTGCTTCTTAGTACCTAATTCTTCAATCAACTCGAGAATCCTATTTAAAGTTTTGTTCTTGTTCTTGTTCTTAATGGAATCAAGTCGTTAAAAACTTAAAATCGATAGTTCTTGGTAAATTAAGATCGTTATACGGTACCTAACTCTTAATTAATGATCACAAGGTTGTGATGAAACCTTGAATATTTAATCAAAACTAACGATATAATTGGATATTTTTGGATGTGATCTTTGTTGCATCTAAAATAATTAGATATATTGGATTTAGTAGAAATAGAGTTTGCATGCACCAATCTACATATACAATTTTGCAGCAATTTTCTGAAATAAATCCTGGAGCTACCATTGGCATTTAATAATTGTTTTTGATAATTAGAAAGAAAATCTTTGAATTAAATATTTAACAATCTTCCCAAAATCTCTCCATATTAACTACACGATTAGTTACTTAAATAAAGCTTCCAAAATATTTAATATCATTTAATTACTACAAAATTATCATTTTTGATATTGTTTTTCTACATGACTATAACAATTCGATTATAATCATCAATTGTAACTTTAAAAAACTTTTATATATAAACTTTTATATATAGTAACTTTAAAAAATAAATTGTCCCCGCGGTATACCGCGTGTTAAAATCTAGTTATATTTAAAAGTTAAAACTAACAAAAACGAAAGTGTACTTGATAGAAACATAGCTTATATGGCCTAAATGTGGTATTAAGTCTTCCAAAGCAAACCATGAATAGTTTAAGTTTTCTAGTGATGTAATGCATATAATTTTATGGATTTTAGATAGTGTTGTTTTGAGAACCATAGTGTTATTTATATAGAGATTAATTCTTAATTTGGCCCTTAATCAAATTAGAAGTTATTAAGTATATCCAGATATTTACTTTTCATTATATTTATGTCTCATGTCATTTACTTCATATATCAATTGAGTACATAAACTTAGATTAATCAAACAATAACCATAACATACTGATTAATACCCCAATTAAGTTTTAGAGAAGTAACTTTGAATTCATATGACTCTTTTTAACTTAATTTTGGACAACTGAATGTGCATTATTTTGTCGCTTTACAAACCCGTGGAAAATGTTGGTCACGTTGCTATCATTTCACCTAATCGTTTCGTTTGACAAATCAAACCATCTTTGAATTTAGAGAAAAATTCAATGGACCTTATTTTATCAGAATCGCTATATATTTATTAAAAAAAATGGAAACTCATTTCTTCTTTTACAAGAAAGAACAATATACAACATTTCCATCTTGAAGCCTTATTGTGTGTTTAGCTTCTCTCTTGCATATAATATTCGCTGCTAGGATGGGAAATTCAAAACCACTCCCTACAATTTCTTGTATTTCAGTTTTTGCTCTATATTTTTCATTCTACACAATAACACTAACTTCTTCAACCTCCCTACAAGATGATTTCATCAAATGTCTTTACCGAAACACAAATGTCCGTTTTACACTCGACAAAACGTTCTTCACTCCTGAAAGAAACGCTTCCATCTTCACAGAAGTTCTTGAATCGACGGCTCAGAATCAAAGATACTTGACCAAGACAATGCCTAAACCGGGTTTCATATTTAAACCGGTTCACGAATCTCACGTCCAAGCTTCCGTCATCTGTTCCAAGAAACTTGAGATACATTTTCGTGTCAGAAGCGGCGGTCATGATTACGAGGGCGTGTCTTATGTTTCACAGATCGAAAAACCTTTTGTATTGATCGATTTGTCGAAATTGAGACAGATCAATGTTGATATTAAGGACACCAGTGCTTGGGTTGAAGCTGGTGCTACCGTTGGTGAGCTTTACTACAGGTAATATATAAGTCGTTTGATTGTTATATATGATACTTTTTTCTATACAAGTATCAACTTTCCAAATTATGGAGTGAGGTTTATCCGTTTTTGCGTATTTTAATTGATTTGGAAATCTAACCAAAATCTTGTGATTAGATTACTGGTTTATTACTAAAATATTGTGCTACAAGTTTAATGATTCTTAAATACTATTTAAATTTTTTTGTTACTTCAATATTTCATTTCACATTGAAAATTTAGATAAACATTTAGTTTATTTTTTTCTCAAATTTTTATAAATGTTGTGTTCAGATTTGAATTTTAACACATTTAGAAGAAAAAAATTGAGTTAAATTATACAAAACCTTACATTTAAGGGTGAACTATATTATTTTGAAAAGTTATCTAGAGACTAATTAAATTAGATCCACATGTAGAGCAAACTTTGTGGTCCGCATGAATTAGATCCACATGTTTCAAAGTCAATGAATTTAACAAAGATTCAAGCCCAACTGAAACTAGTAGAGCAAGAGTTCAGTGGTCTCTAGCCTATGGCAATTTAAAAAGAAATAAAACTCTTACAAAAGAGTTTGTGGCGAAAAGTTTCAATATTTTCATTTTTCAGATACGTATTTTTAGGTAACTACTTTTAAAATTCTAAAAATAGGTCCAACCGTTCAAACTTTATATATTTCGCACATTAAAAAGTCCAAAAAAGTTTGTTCGTACTAAGGTTTTCAATTATATTGGACCGGTCTTGTGTAAATTTCTTAATCACTTGGACTACACAAATCGTAACACAATCTATAAGCTTTTCAGTTTTCCACAAACGCCAAACGAATATTTGCTTTGTTTAAAACGTTAAGGGTTGTGGATCATTTGAAAACATTTATACTAAATGCAACAAAACAATAACAACAAAAGTGAACTATGTTTCAGTATTGAATATTTGGTTTGTTGACTTCAGAATTGCAGAGAAGAGCAAGTTTCATGGATTCCCTGCAGGTGTTTACCCGAGCTTAGGCATCGGTGGGCATATAACAGGCGGTGCATACGGTTCCTTGATGAGGAAGTATGGTCTTGCTGCAGATAATGTTCTAGACGCAAAGATCGTTGATGCTAACGGTAAATTACTCGATAGAGCCTCGATGGGCGAGGATCTGTTTTGGGCAATTAGAGGAGGCAGTGGAGGGAGTTTTGGGATAATTTTGTCATGGAAAATCAAGCTTGTTCCTGTTCCTGAAACCCTAACCGTCTTCACGGTCACCAAAACATTCGAGCAAGATAGAAGTTTCAAGATTCTTTCAAAGTGGCAAGAAATTGCGGACAATCTTGTTGATGAGCTCTTCTTACGAGTGTTCTTCACTGTATCTGGAAACAAAGCAAACAAGACAGTGACGATGGCCTACATAGGTCAGTTTCTTGGCGAGAAAGGCACCTTGATGGAGGTAATGAAGAAGGATTTTCCAGAACTTGGGCTAACTCAGAAGGATTGTATAGAAATGAGTTGGATCGATTCCATTATTTACAACTCTGGATTCCCAACAAACCCTCCTCCTCCTATTGAGATTCTGCTTCAAGCAAAGTCTCCAATCGGAAAAGTTTACTTCAAAGGGAAATCGGATTTCGCTAAAAAACCTATTCCTGTTTTAGGGCTCGAAGGGATGTTCAAGAAGTTGCTTGAAGAAGACGCAGCGTTAGTAATTTGGACTCCTTACGGTGGAAAGATGGATAAAATCCCTGAATCTGAGATCCCATTTCCGCATAGAAACGGAACCAACTTCATGATTCAATATTACAGGAGCTGGTCAGATAGTGAGAAAAGACCAAACAGACGCACCAAATGGATCAGAGAGTTGTACGGATACATGACGCCTTACGTCTCAAGCAATCCAAGACAAGCATATGTGAACTACAGAGATCTAGACCTGGGACAGAACAAGGACAACTCAAAGTCTAACTTCATAGAAGCTAAAATATGGGGAGCTAATTATTTCAAAGACAATTTCAACAGATTGGTGAGGATTAAATCAAAGGTTGATCCAGATAACTTCTTCAGACACGAGCAGAGTATCCCAACTCTGCCCGTATGAAGCTAAGCTCATGACAACCACACACAACCATATGATTTGAGTAACCAACTAGGTGTTGTTATCCGATTGAACCGTGTTTTGCAAATTTAATTACATGTCAAAAAAATATGAATCCGTATGAAATCTTTTAACGTAATTGCATTTTTTTGTCAACTTAATGGACGGTAATCCACAAAACAAGCTAAAACAAAGTCAACATTTTCAAGACATGACAAAAATTGCCTAACTGTCATTATCCGCCGATTCGTTTGACTACGCAACATGCCAACATGTAAATTAATGTAGGCATAGTCGTCGAATCGTCATTAAGCAACGACGGTCATATTATGGAGAAACAAAATAATCGTAATTAGTACTACCTCTGTTTCATATTAGTTGTATTTAAGGTTTTTACACACAAATTAAGAAAACATAAAAATCTCATTTAATAAAAACATCGTTTATTATAATCAATTCAACTAATAAAAAAATAGATAATTAAATATAATTGGTTAAAAAATATTAAATACATTTATTATTTGCATAGAAATTTAAAAACAACATTTAAATTGAAAAAAAATAAAAACCCTTAAACTACATTTATATAGAAACAGAGGGAGTATTATTAACGCAACCAAATTTCTAATTAGACTTGACTAATTTAAGGAGTCTCCTTTGATCACAATATTTTATCTTCATATAAAGACATTTCTTCATTGAACCAAAACAACTATTCAATTCCATCATGTGAAAAAATAATTGTAATTAGTTGTAAACTCAACCACCTTATCTTATCTTATAAAATTCATACTAGTGTCTAAGCACGTTACTTCCATATTATATTGTCATCGACTAATCAAATGAATCTTGTTTTGACAATCCTTTATAAGTATATAAACACATTTTCTTCATTGACGCTAAAAAGAAAAAAAACACAAAACTCATCCATTTGGCTTCTCTCTTGCATATTCGCTGCAAGGATGGGAAATTCAAAACCACTCCCTACAATTTCTTGTATTATAGTTTCAGTCTTGTATTTTTCATTCTATTGCATAACACCAACTTCTTCATCAGCCTCCATCCAAGATCAATTCATAAACTGTGTCAAAAGAAACACACATGTTTCTTTTCCACTCGAGAAAACGTTATTCACCCCTGCGAAAAACGTCTCTTTGTTCAACCAAGTCCTTGAATCGACGGCTCAAAATCTCCAGTTCTTGGCAAAATCCATGCCTAAACCGGGATTCATATTCAGACCGATTCACCAGTCTCAAGTCCAAGCTTCCATCATTTGTTCAAAGAAACTCGGAATTCATTTTCGTGTTAGAAGTGGCGGTCACGATTTCGAGGCCTTGTCTTATGTTTCACGGATTGAAAAACCGTTTATATTACTCGACCTGTCAAAATTGAAACAAATCAATGTTGATATTGAATCCAATAGTGCTTGGGTTCAACCTGGTGCTACGCTTGGTGAGCTTTACTACAGGTAACATTGGTTAATATATCCGTTCTTTATATTTGTATGAAAAATTTATATAAACAATCATATTTGTGATATATTTAATACTTTCTAGGCCATCATATATATATAAAATTATTTATTTCTAGATATTAACAAAAATATCATATTAATATACATACTGTATATACTTAATAACTAACTAAAACTATTTATCAAACATAAATTTCTAGTTATCTATATATAGGTACTTAATTACTAATTTATTTATATCAAATAAGAAATGAGTTAAGCCGAAACTTATACACGTCCATGAGTCCTCAATGGTTTAGACTTAAGAGTCTAGCATGCAAGACCGGCCCATGATTTAAGCAGGGTAAATCGGTAACCAACGCTTAGTTAGGACCCAAAATTTGTAGACCGTCATAGATTCAAAATTATTTTTAATATTTTATTAATATGAGTTTTTTCTTTTTTCTTCTCCTATAGTTTTGCATTATATAGTTTAGGATTTTTTTTCTGATATGTCTTTTAAGGATTGTAAATTTTTTAATTCATTTACAAATTGCTTGGACGTTGGACATTATCACAAGACTAATTAAATTGACAGCCTACCAAAAAAAAAAGACTAATTAAATTGACATGCTTATAGTTGCGGGTTATTTTTTAAAAACATACATATCTCCTATATAAACATACGCAAATATAATCTATATATGTAACAAGAGCGACAACATGACAATACTAAATTGACAGGCCAACTTGCGGGTCATTTTTTTGACAAAAGAAATGGTGAAGGAAGTATCCCACTGTTAAATCTTTTGGCTTTTTTTTTTTTTTTTGGGTAACACCGCATCTTCTT
>Ga0041059_1002484_pt1 | contig 13652 bp, 8 predicted proteins | sample AraColnosormetaG_FD_56232 | JGI IMG/M metagenome (GOLD analysis project Ga0041059, IMG submission 56232) | Arabidopsis roots microbial communities from North Carolina, USA - Col MF nosort | ecosystem: Host-associated > Plants > Roots > Unclassified | place: USA: North Carolina | collected 2013-09-02
GAACTCAAAGTCATGTCTTAGATGATGTGTAGTTAATCATTTTTGGTTGGATAAGTTTTTTTTTTTTTTTCTTATTTCATGGTTGGAACTTGGATTATACTTCCAAATTAACGTATTATTAGATTGATAACCCGTGCTTCGCTCGGGTGTTAAATTTTGATAATAAATACAAAATTTTAGATTTTTGAAATTTAATTGTATTATGGAGTATTTTTTTTACAAAAGGTTTATTAATATTATGGTTTTGTTAAATTTGTAATTTGAATTTATTGTAATATATAAGTGTTGTTAAGTATTATAGCAAACGGTTGAAATGTGAGTGACGAAAGTATTTTCTGTTTTGAAAACTGGTTCAAATGAATTCTTATAAAACTCTTACAGATCAAATTTTATTGGTTGAAAGTTTGTCCTTTCAAAATCTTAATTTTTCCTTTCTCGAATTTTATATCTTCTTCGTTCTTTTTGGTTGCACCGTAGCTTTCACCATAATTATTTATCAACACTGTAGGCTATAACATATGCTATTAGGAAAAGAAATATCTCTTAGTATTATATTACTATACAAATTTAATGATAATTTAATACAATGGCCAGGGTTTTGAGTTGTCTTCTAGTATATGATTTCCCGCCAGCAAATCAAAGACCATACCTTGTTAGACACATTTCAACGACTTGGTTTTGTAACAATAATTAAGATTGAACATTTCACCACTTTCTTTATGTAAATATTATAGAGGATCCATGTCATAAATCTAGAAGTAGTTTTTAGATATGTGAAAGAAAGTACTATATCATTTAAAATATTTGTAATGATTTACCGTAATCAAAAGCGTAGTAAAACTAAATCTTTTTTTTTTTTTATAGTGGGGAACCGTGACAATTTTTTGAACTTGTGTTTTTGTGAACAACTCTACATTTTAATACATGAATTATTTGAGGAATAATAAAACAGTAGAAGCTCATTTTTAAATCCCTACAAACTTGCAGATATTTCAAAATCGGGTGTGCTTACAGATTCTACAATAAGGACGTCTCGCCATACGTTTGGGAACACTATAACAATGAACAAACGAGGTCAAAACTATAGGTTTTTGCCGACACAATTAATAATTATAAGAAATAGTATATAATAATTGTTTTTTACATTATTTCTTATGTTTTAGCTCTGGTTAGTAACACAAATAATAATGGAATTACGTTTTCTAATGTGATTATGCAAAAAAAATATTCATTAAGAAAATTTATATAATGTTTACCAAAACGCAAAAAACGATAGGCTTATATTTTTACCTAAAAATACAAATAAATTTATTATGCAAATAAATGAGTATATAGTTGTTTAATAGTTTATTATATAACTTTTATCATGCAAATATTTATTCTGCAAATTTTCATTTGCAACTTATGTCGTTAAGCGATTGTGCAGTGTTACAAATTATTGCCAAAAACATAAGAAATAATGCAAATGACAATTTTTATTCCAGTGTTATGATTAATTAATGACATATAGAGTAAAATTTGATAGCTGTGATTTTTTTAATTGTCTAAGATTTCAATCTGATTATATATGTTCTATTGTCACCATTTTAAATTTATTTCATATTACTATTTGAATACATCTATAATAAACCTATGTGAACTACATCAAATACACTTCAAGAATAAAAGTATTAAAATTATCAAACAACAACACTGGAATATAAATTAGAGGTTTACCTTTAAGAATTTCTTATAAGTTTAAAACTTTAATACTTACAAATAACAAAAAAAAAAACGTACTATCTCAACACTAAATATAATTAAGAAACAATAACCGACTCCAATAATCAACGAAACTATCTTAACGTACGAAACTATTCATATATATACTCTTACGACCTTTAATAACCACACCTAGGCGGAATATTCCATTTAGTCTCGGACACGGTCGTGTTTAGTGACACATATCGTTTCCAATCTTCGAGAGCTGCCTTAAGATTATTCACTTTGTTGTCCAAGCCAATACAACAATTAGCATGCATTGTGTTGACCACATTGATGTCTCGGCTCGGCTGACAAAACCCTCCAAAGTAAACGGTATCGAAAAACCTCATCTTTATCCCAAGTTTCTCGACGTGAAGATCGTTTTTTATGAAGTTGAACACATCTTGATCGTGTTTTCCAGGAAATTTCCGACTCGATCTAATCCAATATTTGTAAAATTTTGAAGTTTTGTTGTTTGCCTTGACGTATGTAAATCCGGAGTTCACGTGATTCTTTTTGTCCGATGGTCTTCCATTGTAATCATCGCATGTTATTTGAAAATCAGCATCCGGAAAAAAACGAGGAAATGGGTCTCGAAGCCATAATATATCTGCATCCTATATACGACAAACTTATCATTCTTGTTGTTACATATAATTTATAGAAAGAATAAAGTGCACAATCAGAGTAATACAAATTAAGTCACCAAATTGAACAAGATATGTATGTATTACAAAATTAAGACTTTAACATTTTGGTAGAAAATTACTGTAAATTTGAAGTTTCAAAAAAAAAAACCATTGCAAATTTGAAACTTTTTTAAGTTGTGGTGCTGACGTCAAAACATTTGTGGTCATAAAGAAAAACAATGTAATGTTTTGACAATCACGGTTAATTTCCCCAAGAAAATAAAATTGGTGTCAATTAGAACATGTTTTGTTAAATTAGGCAACCTCTCTATCGGTATAAAGTTGACAATTAAACATCTATAGCCAGCCACAAATTAATATAAATGAATCAAGGAAAATTAAGCGTAAAATTGGAAGTCAGAGGTTTGCTAAAAACAAAGAAACACGATAGTCAAATCTAAATGCTCAAGTAAAAGTAAGATCTAACAAAAGGACAATATTTAAAACAAAGCATATGCATAGTTAAACGGTGTTCTCAATAGTTGACATATAGATATTTCATAAACTTAACATTTCACTTTTATGTACAATCGAATCCTTATATATTATTCTTAAAACTTAAATTTTTATACATGCCAAAGAAGTCAAAACGCTGTAATTTTAGTTTTTTGGTATACCTATATCAAATATTAAGATTTTTCTATAATTTTTGTCTTACAATTTTATCAACAATTTTGTTATTGTTGATATTATATAGTTTAAAAAGTAATTGAATTTCTTGGGGGATGGCGCGTAATATTTTCTAATTCAACGCATAGAAGTCAGTAATTGCAAAATGTTGAAGGAAAAAAGGTACCTATAAAGAAAACATACACTAATTAATTATGATTAAAATAAGAGAAGAAGATTGAGATAGTATATGTACCGTGAATATGAAGTTGTACCCTAAACCAATAACTTGCCTAAGAAGATCCATTCGCCGCCAAATAAGTTTCAAGTAACCAGGCGTCATAAACCGATTCGGACCTGAGAGTTGGTCTGAATCTGTGGCGTTGATCAAATAGCAATGAGGATGAACCTTTAGGCACTGATCATATGCCTTGATATCCAAGCAAACCGCGATCACATGCTTCAATAACCTCTCCGTTTCTATTCCGACTTTAAAACTCTCTCGAAACACATCGAATGTAGAGTTTGGTTCGGCCCATGCTTGGTTTAACGCCGTTATGATCACCGTGTTATCTTCCATAGCCGCATTCATCAATACTCTCTCTAGTTCTGAAACCGGCTCCTTCTTTGGTTCCTAAAAACATCGATACATTTAAGAGAGATTAACATATCAACATGACCGTGTGTAATTTTTATCGTCTTAATGTAATAATGTCAAGACTAGAGAGATTAGCTTTATTTATAGACAAATTCTCTCTTTAGGTACGGAAGATTGTAGATTCCAGAGATTAGTTTGAAATGGAATCTGACATTTTCATATAAACCAAACGATATATTAACAACTCCATGAAAAACCTTCGTAAATTTATTTTAAAATACCAATAAATTCGTATTATACGTCATACACATATTTATTAATACTCACCGTTTTTGAGGAAGACTCGTTTGTAAGTTTGGAAGCATAACAATCGGTCTTCCATGGAGAAAACACCATATTGAGTGGATTGTTTGCAGATTTGTAGAATAATAGACAAGAAAGTGTCACGGTCGTGACCAATAGCACGATTCTAATCACGTCTCTCCCTCCGAACAAGCCATCGTAACATATTACCGGCGCCGGCGGCTTAGATTTTCCGTCCTTGATGCTAACTCCGGCGAAGTCGTATCCCAAGGAAGGAGATTCGTCGTTCGTGCTCTTCATGGTTTTGGCTATGAATCCCTTTTTCCTTCTTTGTACATGTTACTTATATAGCCTCATTTAATAGTCTTGATTTTTCTTTTGAATTTTGTTTTCCTATTTCCCTTAATTATATAACTTAACTTGTCAAGAAAATTGTAACGAATATTGTGATTGTAACTTAATGAAGATATTTTCTTCTTCCGCATGGGAAGTTTCCTTTGAATATACATATCAGTGTAATATGATGACCAAACCGGTTCATATATTTTTTACCGGTTCGGTTTTGTTGTGTGTCGAAATGAGCATAATAAAACAATATAATACGCGAACAGATTTGTTTTTATCGAAAATATCAGTGCTATGGCGAGAAAAGTAAACGATTTTGATTTCTGACAATCACGTTCTGACGAACCGATTGGGAAAATTGTATTTGAGTGAGATTACTTCATATTGGTCGATTAGCGAGACTAAGAAACTAGTCATTAGTGGCTTAATTAATAATATAATTACCAAACCAAGATCTAGGGAACCGTACAAATTCGGATTCTAGGTAGACGTAACTATATCACATTTCTCTTAAACTCGGTATCCGTAGGTTCTGTTCCCAATTTGGTATAATATGCTACAACAAGTACAACGGTTCAGCTGTAGGGGCTTAATCGGTTAACTACTGCCAGTTTAAACTGTTCGGTTTAGGGGATCGTAACGATATAGTTACATAGCGTTGAAAGGTCAATAATTCGCTACAATATTCAACTAGGAAAAGCTCTAAGAAAAATGGCAATTGTGTATACCTGTTTCTATTGGTCCTCTAGTTGAATTTGCGTAGGGAAAAGTTAAAGATTGATTATAATGTTGACCTCTCCTAAATAAGACATCATATTCTTGTGGTTATAGATTGAATCGGACATGTTGACTTGACTGTTGTGAATTACCAAAAGTTTTGGTCCAAAACAAGTGAAAAGTGAAAACCTTTATGATGAAAGTCTTAAATATAAATATGGTGATCTAAATGTAACTAGAGATATAAAGTTCGCATATAATGTAAATTACTAAATGTTGCAAATGTTATGATAAATAAAACTTAAGTTTTTTACATGATCGGATTGCTTCTTGGGCGTGATTGGATTGGGTCAGGACTTTCAATAGAGAACTTCTACGTGACCTAGGCCAGTAACAGTTTCAGTGGTATGATCTTAAATTTGGTATCCTTTTATTACCCTTTCTCTGTAATTGTTTTACAAAGCAAAATAATAAAAACTAAACTAAACATAAAAGACTTGTCCAACGTTTAAAAGGGTTTCATGAGGAACATGTAAGATAACACTATTGGCCCTACAAATCTTAGCAAGAAATGCATAAACATAATCAATCGCAATCTTTTTTGGAAGCCATGATCCAGTTCTTGCTTTCACCACGGTGTTCCCCATTATATGAACAACACCTGACTCTTTACAAGTCTTTAGAAACTCCAACTCATCCGTCTCCTCCTCCTCTACCGTGTTGTCCTGACTGAAACTCACCGTGTTATGCAGTGATTCAGCGGAAACTATCGTGTCTAAAGTTGATACCGTGTAGTCCACCATCGATGAGAACATATCCATGTTGTTGTTGTGGTTGTGGTTGTTGTTGTTGTGGATCAAGTCTACGGTGGAATCTTGTGTATGGTTGACGGAATACGTGCTGCTGTAGGTGCTTGAGTTTGAAGTTGGCTCCATCATAGTTTCGATTCGAATGAATGAGGAGAGTTTAGTCAGCAGTTTGTTCTCGAAATCATCGTCTTTCTTGTGTAGATCTTTGTAACCATATCTGTTAAAAATGTTTGAGATATTTCAAGGGTCTTAAAACTCCTTATTGATTTTGTCAACCCTACTAAAGAACAGAGAAGAATAAAGTACAGTACCTGGCTACACATCGGAACATCCGGAATGTTTTTGGTCCGATTCTCTTCACAAGAAACCTCTCTTCTTCAGGGACGGTGTAAACCGGAAGGTACTTGACGCAGACAAAGACTACAACCGAATGAATCGCGGGGAGGTTGGTGATGAAATGAGAGAAAATGTGAGGAACACCACTTGCTAATTCCGTGTAGACTAACCCGATCCCCGGGACACGGACAAGCCCGAGGCTGGGACCGAGGCCGAGTATCCAACTCATGGACACTTTACTGTGCATTTCAAACTCATATTTCTTGACTGTTGCGTAATGCCAGACTGACATTACTAAAAGAGATATCGCTGCTATGATGAGCGGCACCCATCCTCCTTCATCGATTTTAAAGATCACGGCTGAGAAGTACGATAACTCCACAAAGAAGGAGAGAAAGGTGAATATAAGGACAAGGATCCAGTGGCAATGCCACACGAGTAGCATTATCAGCACCATTAGTAATGTGGTCACAAGCATCACGAGAACAACCGCAGTCCCTAATTTGTCCAAGAAAACAAAACAGTCACGGTTAAAGATTATCATTATCATAAACCAAAATTCTTTTAGTACAGATTATCCAAAAATTCTTATGATAACTAACTTAAAACGATTAACATTGACTAAAATAATTTTTCTTGTATTTTGAAGTTGTTGTCATCTTACCGTATGCATTTCCTATTTGGCTCTGCTTTTTGAAACTAGCAGTAACCGCGATGCAGCCGAGCATGAGTATCCAGTTAATATCAGGACAATAGATCTGACCGAGGAACTTCTTGGAAGTATGAACAATTTTTACTCGAGGAAAACATCCATGAGCCACGGCCTGCTTGACGATCGAATAAGTCCCGGAGATCGTAGCTTGGCTCCCAACAATAGCAGCTCCTGTCGCGACTATAAACATTGGCCAATAGACACTATCTGTGGAGTCAAAGCAAAAAAGAGTTTCACTGTTTTATAAGAGCACTATGTATGATGACTTCAAGACCAGTAATGTTTTAAAAAGATTTAAGGCAAACCCGGGATAGATGCATAGAACGCGTCTTGATAATGTTCCTTATGAATCACAAGATAAGCAGCTTGTCCACAGTATGCTAGAAGAAGACAAGGGAACACAAAAAACGTAAAGGCGAGCTGTATCGCTAGTAAGGGGAAATAGGCAATGTCTGCGTATAGTGCCTCCGTGCCTGCAATATTCAAGAAGTAACATTTAGATATGGCTATGAAATAAATCATGGAGATTAAAGGTGTAAGTATAAGTACCTGTTATGCTGAGAAGAATGCCACCGAGCGATATCCAACCATCTCGACCTCGTCTTTTGAAGTACAAGTATATATATGTAGGCGAAAACGCTTTTAAAACGCTTGTGTCATACTTGCAGATGTTGTACATCCCAGTGGCTCCAATGAAGAGGAACCAAATAAGCACGATAGGTGCAAAGAGCCATCCGACTTTGTCTGTACCATAGTGTTGCATACTGAACAATCCTATCAAAATGACAATTGCCACAAGCACGACGATATCTGCAAACGGGAAAAGTAGCAAGTTAGCAAAACAAGAACCGATTCGAAACCTGAAGTTGAAAATAAGGTGAAGTGAATGTTACCGCCGCTCATTTTTGGATTGTTTACTTTGATCCCACCAGTTGCTGAAAGAACTGTAAGAAGATGATTTTGCAAACTATTATCATCTTTTTTGGTTAACCTTAAGAAGAAAAAAAGCAAAGAAGCTTTACCGGAGATAGCTGGAGTTAAGATACCATCACCGATCATCATACAAGTACCGAGAAGAACAACGACAAGAAGAGCTCTCTTCCTCCATTCTTTACCCTCCAACCATTTCTTGGTTTTAGCAGCAAAAGACCCTTCAGCGGATACAGTTCGACTATAAGTCGTGAGATCCTCATCACTACGGTGCTGATTCGGGATTAGTTTCACTTTAGCATGTCTACAAAGCAACGAATATATAGCTAAAGTCCCACCTGCAAAACAACATTGATCAATCCGAATGAGCATACACCAAAACCGGTTGGTTCAAAACACCGCGGTCTAAACCTTACCTTGACCATTATCATTAGCTTTGCAGACAATGAACACATACTTGATGAGAGGAATAAGCAAAAGAGAGTAAATGATCAAAGAAAGAGCTCCGATTACATCTTCACTATCATCAATTCCGTCAGGGAATGTATTGTAAAACACATACAATGGAGACGTCCCTAAATCTCCATAAACTATCCCTAGACTTTGAAAAGAGAGCCTTAGAAGCATCAACATTGATAATCCCTGATAAAAAAAAAAACAGAGCAAACTTTAAAAACCTCAACTTTTTCTCCATTTCTCAAAATCTACATATGAATTTAAATGAGAAAGTAAGTACCTTTTCTCTATACATGTTGTTGAGCTTATTAGCTTCTTCATCCATGGGTTGATCAAGTTTCTGCTCTAATTCCCACATAGCTCCTACTTCTCTTTCTTCTATTGTATTTTCTCCTTCTGGTACAGATGATGCTTCGACTCTTTCCGCCATTTTTGTAACAAAAGAACTCGAAATTCCCCTGAATTGATTCCTTTAATCAAAACCAGTCAGAGCCCTAGAAATCGATTACCATTTGTAGCAATTTTCGCCTGAGATGAAACCAAAGATTGAAACTTTTTTTTTCCTTAAGTATAAAGATTGACTCGAGTATATTACAGAGCAGCAACAAACAACTCTGGTTCTGATGGAATTGGATAAAAAAGCTAAACCAAACAAAACAGAACCTTAATATTTTTTTTGTAATAAAAGGACTCTCTTTTTGGGAAAAAAAGAACAGAGAATCAGTCAATCAAATGATGATTACAAAAAGAAACCCAAAAGGAGAGAATCTGTAACAACTGTGTATATTACACGAAAACAACACGGTTTCAAGAAACTTGTGCTTTTTTTTGTTCTTTTCTTTTTTTTTTTCTTATTCTTTGAGATATTATTAACAAAGAAAGACACAGAGAGTGGCCAAAGAAAGAAGAAGAGAGATCGATAGGACTTTATAAGTTATGAAGACGCTGACAAAACTGAAGACGAGTGGCACAGAGAGACACGAGCAGTTAAACTCGATTTCTTTCTTTCTCTCTCTCTTTTTCTTTTTCTTTTTTTGCGTTCTTTTTTTTTTAATTTAAATTTCTTGCATATGTACATTAATTGATTGCGACATAGGATATATTTCCGACTTTCGATAAAAAGAATTAAATTCGATTTTATCCTATTTTTTGCAGAAAGTAAACAGAATTTATTATTAGATTCACTGTTTGGATATTTTTGTTTACTCTTTGTTTTTTTCTTAGATTTTTCTGACGCAGGCCGCACAACTTTTCGATACATGTACCAGAAAATCTATTATTACTTTTGTTGTTGTACGAAAGTGATGGCTCGTCATTGTAAAGCTGTGAAATAGTTGATGTGTGGAATGTTTAAGAAATTTTGGAGGGTAAAAATGGTGAGAAAAATTGGAAGGGCATAATTTAATCAAGTTTCACTAAGCTAAGGAAATTTAACATGTCAAGTTTAGATTTATGTTATGGTGTTAGAAAATTTTATTGGTTGACAAAACACCACGTTGTCAAATATATACATAAGAATAGAAAACACTATTTCAAGATTCTTTGCCTACACTGATTGAATAAAATGGTTATAAATTGTTTGGTTTACTAAATTACTAATTTATTACCAAACAACACTAACCTATAATTTGTTAAGTTGACTATATGTGCTATGGAAAATTAGTGGCGGTTTAATGTCCAAATAAAGTTTTAAGTATACTTATCAAATATTAAGGCCATTGACTCATACAAGTTTTATAACAAGTATCCACTATAATTAATTTTCCCAAACATTCATCATGGAATACATTAGTTAGTTACATATCTCCTGAAAAGAGAACGTGCATGAGATTAAGCGTTTATAGTTATAAAAAACATTTTTTCTGTGAAATTTTAAACTTGCGAATTCACCACATTAATTTAAATTGAACGAATTTTATGTATATAAGAAAACTTAATTTAATAAACGTCGGTCGACGACAGTAGCCACGTTAAGAAGCTGTGTTCTTGATCGGATTTATCACGTCAACTTTCATTTCGGTATACGTTGGAATGTTTTGATAGTTGAGAATGTTAGTTTAAGCATTATCGTACTGGAAAAGACAAAAAACAAACATTATCCTCGAAAAAAAAATAGTTGACAAATAAAACTAAACATTCATCATTCAACCTATAATTATGACAGGTGACGCATATTCCACTTAAGATCCATTTCTTTTCATGAACTGCCAAATTATATGAGTAGGACAAAACTCAATAGACTCAATACCATTCATATATTTTGACCATAGTTTTGTAGTTCAATTAGGTTCAATCAAGAGAAGAAAAATGATTTTAAAACAATTCAAGGTCATATTCAATTTGAATTATTGCACTAAAAGGGCCTTTTCAGTATTTTCAAAAGTTTCACACGATATTAATTTGAGTCCATTCAATAGAAAAACTACGAAAAACAAAACTATGGTAAATTAACATATACGGATGAACTGTTTAGCCCGCCTTTCGAGGTTGTACTACCCAACTCTCTCCTTAGCTTCCAAGATATTCTGCTCTCTCCTCGCCTCCACGGATCTTCACGATACCCCGTACCCGGAGACTATTAGGAAGCACCGAGAGTTGTCCTTATCTCTGTTTAATGTTCCATGGTAGCTCTAAGCCACGTTGGTTTACTCTGAGCCGTGGACCAACTCGAATCCCCAGCCCTAGTTCAAGATGGTTCACTTCCCGTTTTAGTCTAGTAAGAGTCGCACAACAAGGAATCTAATGGTGTCGGTACAAGTCGTAGTTTTCCGCCTCAGTCTCGTTGGCTTCCTACGTATGGGAAAGTTGAGTGGTGTGATATTTTGCTCACAGTCCCCAAGTCAAGTTCTTTTGAGGAATTTGTTGTTGCCACTCTTTGAGTCATTGCTTGTACATGGTAATACATTAATAATGAGCATTCATGGAAGTAATTCACAACTCATACCTACAAGATCAAAGTCATATATCTCCCAAGTATAATGTAGAATGAAGCAGAGTATTCATCTTGAAACTAATTAGCTCAATGAAACAGAACACAACCAGACTCTTGAACCATTATATAGCCCATTTTCTTTTGTCAAAATATTCTCTCATATCATTGTATAACCTGAATGCAAGAACAAGAAGTATCTAACAAGTAACAGAAACTCTGTAAAAACAAGTCTCTTCCCTCGTTACATTGGATATGCAAGTAAAAAACAAAAATTCACTTAGTGAAAAGATTACAAATATTACAAACATACAAAGACATTTTCAAACTGCAAAAAACCTGATTTACTCTGTTTGATGATGCAGTCAAACTTCAAAGTTCTCCATTTGAATGTTGCTCTTAAGAGGCACATATTCACCGAGATACCCACCGAGATGATCGTGCAAAGCGGATTTATCAATCTCCTGATGATGAAAACTCTTGCAAACATAGTAAAACACACTCTGCACAAGCAGTCCAATTAGATTCACTATCACAAGAACACCAACCAAGAATCCACCAGCGACGATTCTAGCGAAAATTCCGTAATCATCACCACCACGAACCACCACTGCTCCAAAAACTCCAGCAATGAATCCACAATGAACAAGATAGATGAAAACCATCGAACAAGCCATAAGAGTCTTCCCTTTAAGCAACTCATAACTCTTCTTCATCGCAGCCAAACCGTAAATCGGTTCAAGAACAGAGACTACACTAGCTAAATGCCACAAAGCTGTCATATAAACATGAACTACAAGAAACAGAACAAAGATCACTACCAACGAAAACACAGCTAAAACCACGTTCTGTAAATCAACAGCTACGATTAACGTGACCAAGAAGATCAAGAACACGGTGTTGTACGCAAGCATCAAAAGAGAGACCCAGAGGAATGTTATGAACAATCTTTTGAGGACGAGAGGTATCGCTGACATTGTGGAGGAGAAAGAAACAGGCTTTCCGGTGTAAAGAGAAGCGACGGTGAAGACAACGGCGGCTGTGGAGAGAAGAGAGAAGGCGAAGAGGAAGATGATGTAGCAGAATTGGAAAACGAGGAGGACGGTCCATTCATGTTGGAGTTGAGATTGATCGGCTTGTGGGTATGTATCGATCTGAGCTAAGATTGGTTGTGTGAAGAGAGAATGGGCTAGGATTGCGAAGGAGAGAGGGAAAATTAGGGTTAGGGTTATGAGGTAAAAGGTTTTTAGAGAATATTGTGGGATTGATGTTGATTCACGTAGAATTCCTCTTTTGTTGAGAAATTGAAGCTCCTCTGGGGCAAGATCCATGGCGGATTTAGATATCAAGATCAATAGAAGTTATAGTTTTTTTTTTTGATGATTTGATTGAATCTTGAAGCTTTTTCATCAACACAGGAGAAAAGAGGAAGAAGAAGGTGACTTCATTTTCTTTATTGGGATAGAGACCAATTCTATATTAGGAAATAATTAGTTTATTACTTAATACAAATTAGAGAACAAGATTAATAAGTTGATCAGAAAAAAATATTATATATATATATATATGATGGCAAGAATAAATAACTCAGGATAATAATATTTATTCATTCCTAGATTGATATAAGAAGTGGTATATACAGTAAAACTTTTTTTTAACACTACACCGTAAAAATTCTATAAATTATTACTGTTGGATCATAATATTTTATTAATTTATACAGATACTATTTGTTTCAATTGTTTAAATTTTTTGAAAATATGAATCGAGACTACATATAAAAGGAATGAGTTTTAATTTTTGTAGTAGTGGACTTAAAAATTTAGTATTTCAAAAAGGGTTTCCGTTTTCTTGCTTGAGAGGGATGTTAAATCCGGTCTTTAACTGAACCAGCATCTATGTCCTTTCCTTTCCTCTCTTTTCTTGCTTCCATATCGCGTACAACAAACTTGGAGTCAGCAAAATCAGAGCACAAAAACCTCAAAATTGCAAGCAAAACAGCTTCAGATAAGGAAGCGAATCATTTAAATCAAAACATTCAAAACTCAGCGCAACATCAGCTCCAAACATTAACAAGTTGTGACATAAAAATCAAACTTTTGAAAATGCAGAAAAACTATTTTTTTTTTGCTTTTGATTTTTGTTTGCGAGCTTTATTAGCCTTTATGCTCTGCTTTTTCCAAAAAAATTTGGAAAATATCCTCCTCTATATAAACAGGGAAACCATCTCATCAAATATGTTGCTTCTTCTCTCCAACGTTTCCTAAGTATTGACAACGTTGCCAATATGAGAGATCAAATGATTATTGGATCGTTGTCTTGCTTTTTGTTTGATGTGTAGCTTTGAATCTGGTTTGTTTTTATTCATATTTTTTGGATATTTGTAGATATATTTGAATTAAAAGGAGACTTTGCATTTCTTCTTTTCTTTCATGTGTTTTTAAAAAATGGTAGAAACAGGGAAAAAAAAAAAAAA
>Ga0041059_1002485_pt1 | contig 13650 bp, 11 predicted proteins | sample AraColnosormetaG_FD_56232 | JGI IMG/M metagenome (GOLD analysis project Ga0041059, IMG submission 56232) | Arabidopsis roots microbial communities from North Carolina, USA - Col MF nosort | ecosystem: Host-associated > Plants > Roots > Unclassified | place: USA: North Carolina | collected...
TTTTTTTTTTTTTTTTGTTATTCTTATTCATTTGAAAATGAATATTTATGTCTTTTTCTCTTGTATATATGATATGTATCAATTGAATTTTGAAAATTTCCAATGTATATTTATTAGATCATCTAAGTCTTTTTCTTTCCTTGCATATAATCCACCTTATGTATCATGGAACAATGTCTTGTTGGGTTTTGTTCAAAAGTAAAAACAAAAATGATCCATGAAGACTGTGTGTCCTCCTATGTTCCATGAAATTTATGTATCAAATGATCTTTGGAGCTAACTTCGATGCTGAGTGTCAATGATGACGTCATCTGTTTCGGTTTTGTTGACAGAGTAGTCAACGCGAGAACCTCTGTGATGTTTGGGTTTAGTGCCACGTTATTGGGCCGTCGGACCAACTGCGCCAACTTCAATTTCATATGGATAGGTTTGGATCAATTTCATATGGATCATATGATACGTTTGATGTATTTAACAAGGAATAATTTCCTGGCAATTTTTATTACTTGGTCTGAATAATGATGTAACGAGTGAAGAAAATATATAGCGTATCTTAAAATTAAGCATAAGTATTGAAAATCATCGAAAAAAGGAGCAAATCTGGCTTCATATAGTGAAAATATTGCTATGAAAGTCTCTGATAGACCTTAAAAAAAAAAAAAAGCAAACCCGTTTACTATATGAGCCATGTCTTGCACACCAGTCTCAAACCACAATAATATCTTCAAAACAATCAAGAAAGAAATGGAAAAAAAGGAAGAAGAACAAAATGATTAAACAAACTCAGTAAAACAGAGAGAACAAAAGCTACAGAAACAAACAAATAACAGAAAGACGTTTACTTTTGGTCACTCACTTGTCTCTGTCTCTAATTCTCTTCCCTTTTTCTAAAACCCATTAGTTTCCAAAAGTTTGATTTGGACCTCAACTAATGAATTAACCCCAAGCATTTCACAAAATGAAACCTACTCTCACTCAATGATCTCATCATAAGCCATGTAACATTCAACATTGCCTAAAAATAACTCATTCATTCTTACTTCACAAGTAATTTATCTTACTCCAAATAACATCTCATCATTTGAATCGAATATTAAATGTACAGTTCTCTGTTCATCATGCATTCAATATGTTTGTAACCACCAATTGAGATTGGGGACCATAACTACTTGTTTTTTTCTTCATGAAAAATTGAGAATTCATATACTCCATTTTTGTGAAAAGAATTAGGTAGGGATTATTTAATGGCAAAAATGGTTGGTGAAGGAGAGAATAAATGCTTTGGTAAGAAGTACAGACAAGCCAGACACTCTCCTCCATTACATACACATATAGACGATTGAACAAAGCAGGCACGTGCTTCTTCTTCATTTGGTGGAAGCCAGAGAGTGTGAGAAAGACTGAATTTAATACATTCACCAGTTTACTTTCCAGCCAAGGCACACACTCTCTTCTCTATAATGCTTAGATGAGACTAGCCTGACAACAAATTCCTTCTTCTTTTGTCCATTTTTTTGTTCAAAAACTTGCAAATACTCTTGAATCTGTGATTCTTTCTTCTTTTGTCGTTTCTTGAGAATGTTGACTTTGGTCGGTAAAATTTTCTAGCCGTTAAGGATGACTAAGTAAATGCAGAAGCAGCTCAAAAGTTCTCACCTTTAGCTCAATCCCAAGAAAAATCAACGGTTTTGTTTTATAAATGCAGCTACTTGTTCTTGGTTCTGGTGTTAGAGAACAAATCCCAATTTGGAGCTCGGGTTTAATTTCGGGTTCGGGTTTGGATCATGAACCGATAATGTCAATTGGGTAGGATCCGTTTATGAGCTGAATATGAGAAAGGTTCATCTTTTTCTGGTTTTGGTTCATTTCATCTACATTTCAACTTCTCGCTCTGATTCCATCAGTGAACGAGACATTCTGCTTCAGTTCAAAGGCAGTATCAGTGACGATCCATACAACAGCTTGGCTTCTTGGGTTTCCGATGGTGACCTCTGCAATAGCTTCAATGGAATCACTTGTAACCCACAAGGTTTCGTGGACAAAATCGTTCTGTGGAACACAAGTCTCGCCGGAACCTTAGCTCCGGGATTGTCAAATCTAAAGTTTATTCGAGTTCTGAACTTGTTTGGCAACAGGTTTACAGGTAATTTACCGTTGGATTACTTCAAGTTGCAAACTTTGTGGACGATTAATGTTAGTTCCAATGCGTTGTCTGGTCCGATTCCGGAGTTTATTAGTGAATTGTCTAGCTTAAGGTTTCTAGACTTGTCTAAAAATGGTTTCACCGGAGAGATTCCGGTTTCTCTGTTTAAGTTCTGTGACAAGACCAAATTTGTTTCACTGGCTCATAACAATATCTTTGGATCAATCCCTGCTTCAATTGTAAACTGTAACAACCTCGTAGGATTTGATTTCTCTTACAATAATCTGAAGGGAGTGTTGCCGCCTAGGATTTGTGATATTCCTGTGCTTGAATATATCTCAGTGAGAAACAATTTGTTGTCTGGTGATGTCTCTGAGGAGATACAGAAATGTCAGAGGTTGATTCTTGTTGATTTAGGAAGCAATTTGTTTCATGGATTAGCGCCTTTTGCGGTTCTTACGTTCAAGAACATAACTTATTTCAATGTCTCTTGGAACCGATTTGGTGGTGAGATTGGAGAGATAGTTGATTGCAGTGAAAGTTTGGAGTTTTTGGATGCTTCGTCGAATGAGTTAACCGGTAGGATTCCTACTGGTGTTATGGGTTGCAAAAGTCTCAAGCTTTTGGATTTGGAGTCTAACAAGCTGAATGGAAGTATCCCGGGAAGTATTGGGAAGATGGAGAGCCTCTCAGTGATCAGATTAGGGAATAATTCTATAGATGGGGTGATACCAAGAGATATTGGAAGTTTGGAGTTTCTACAGGTTTTGAATCTGCATAATCTCAATCTCATTGGTGAAGTTCCAGAGGATATATCCAATTGCAGAGTACTTCTTGAACTGTAAGTTTTAATCGATGTTTTCGAGAATTTATCGGTTCTTGTTACTGTGTTTGAATCTCACATTGTTGTTAATCGTTTGCTTGTTGGTTGCAGAGATGTTTCAGGGAATGATTTAGAAGGAAAGATCTCTAAGAAGCTATTAAACTTAACAAACATAAAGATTCTTGATCTGCATCGAAACCGTCTGAACGGAAGTATCCCACCTGAACTTGGAAACCTCTCCAAAGTCCAGTTTCTTGATCTTTCACAGAATTCGCTTTCAGGGCCAATCCCGTCTTCCCTCGGGAGTTTGAATACTCTAACGCATTTCAATGTCTCCTATAACAATCTCTCTGGTGTTATCCCTCCTGTTCCAATGATACAAGCTTTTGGATCTTCTGCATTTTCGAACAACCCTTTCCTTTGCGGTGATCCTCTTGTAACTCCCTGCAATTCACGTGGAGCTGCAGCAAAATCCAGAAATTCTGATGCTCTAAGCATTTCGGTTATCATCGTTATTATTGCGGCTGCTGTCATCCTCTTTGGTGTCTGCATTGTGCTTGCTTTGAACCTAAGAGCTCGTAAAAGGAGAAAAGATGAAGAAATACTTACAGTTGAAACCACTCCACTGGCGTCTTCGATTGACTCTAGCGGTGTGATAATTGGAAAGCTTGTTCTTTTCAGCAAGAATTTGCCTTCAAAGTATGAAGATTGGGAGGCAGGTACAAAAGCTTTGCTCGACAAGGAAAATATAATCGGCATGGGATCGATTGGATCAGTCTATAGAGCATCTTTCGAAGGAGGAGTTTCCATTGCAGTGAAGAAGCTTGAGACCTTAGGAAGAATCAGAAACCAAGAAGAGTTTGAGCAAGAAATTGGACGGCTTGGAGGTTTGCAACATCCGAATCTGTCTTCTTTCCAAGGTTACTACTTTTCCTCAACAATGCAGTTGATTCTCTCTGAGTTTGTCCCTAATGGTAGCCTCTACGATAATCTACACCTAAGAATTTTCCCGGGAACCAGCTCAAGCTATGGGAATACTGATTTGAATTGGCACAGAAGATTTCAGATTGCTTTAGGAACTGCAAAAGCGCTCTCTTTCCTTCACAATGACTGTAAACCGGCGATTCTTCATCTCAATGTTAAGTCCACCAACATTCTTCTAGACGAAAGGTACGAGGCAAAGCTATCGGATTATGGGTTAGAAAAGTTTCTTCCGGTTATGGACAGCTTTGGTTTGACTAAGAAGTTCCACAACGCGGTTGGGTACATTGCTCCAGAGTTAGCTCAGCAGAGTTTGAGAGCGAGTGAGAAATGCGATGTGTATAGTTACGGTGTGGTTCTTCTTGAGCTGGTTACAGGTAGAAAACCGGTGGAGTCTCCATCGGAAAACCAAGTCTTGATCTTGAGAGACTATGTGAGGGATTTGTTGGAGACTGGTTCAGCTTCTGATTGTTTTGACAGAAGGTTGAGAGAGTTTGAAGAGAATGAGCTGATTCAAGTCATGAAGTTAGGACTCCTTTGTACGTCCGAGAATCCACTGAAGAGACCGAGCATGGCTGAGGTTGTGCAGGTTCTTGAATCAATCAGAAATGGATTTGGATCATGATGAAGCTTTTTCCCTTTTTTTGAGCAAAGATTGCATAGGAAATGTGCAGATAAGTTTATTCTTTTGGGATTTTCCAGTTTTAGATTTACGTTTGTTCAATGAAATTGTTACTCTGGTTTACACAATACCACACCGAGAATACTACTATTAAGGATGAGGGAAAATAGATCAGGATTACAAAGTTCATTCTACAGGCGAGATCAAACTCCTATAGTTATCATAAACTCATACTTTGTCACAAACACATTTAAAATGTTGAGTTTAAAATATCAAATTGTGATCATCTCTCTGGACTTGAGTTTAGAATATTCACTCTCAGTATCTCTTAGCAATACTCTGATTTGGAATCTCATGGCTCCTTACGACTCTTTTGCGAATCCAATTCAACAACATTGAACCGGTTTAGCTGGTTAACTTACTAACTCAGCGAAACACTGCGTTTTAATAATTTACCTCTTATCCACAAAACGCTGCCGTTTCGGTTGTTATGGTTAGTCGGCCTTGAATTCGTTGGCTGCGACGACAGAGACAGATATATAAGTCGGAAGCCACTAGAAAAAGACGGTGGCGTTTTGTATCGCTGATCAGATTTCATAAACCACGACTGACTTCTCCTGCTCGCCGATCAGATCTCCGACGAAGGTAACGGATTCCGATTGTTGTAACCAATGTAGAAACCTTAAATGAATCGGCAAATTCCCAAGCTAAAAATTTGTATTGCAAGTTTCTGATAATCTCTGCTTTTAAATTCCCAATGTATTAATTCTGCGATTTCAGAACTAGAATCGATCTCTCATCTTCTGAATTTTGGTTTACGAGGTGTAATTAATTGGTCAAAAGCTCAAAATCTGAAGAATAGTTTTAAGTTTACAAGTCTTTTTTTGTGTGCAGTTTTTGATTAAGAGAGGAAGAAGATGGATCAAGGAAGGCAAGTGTTTTCAGTAGATCTTCTCGAGAGATATGCGACAAAGAATCGTGGCATGATTACATGTATGGCTGCTGGGAATGATGTAATTGTTCTTGGAACAAGTAAAGGATGGATTATCCGGTATGATTTCGGAGTTGGGAGTTCTAATGGTATTTGTTCATTTTGTCATTCTTTTTCTTTTTTTTTGTGCGAATTCTAATTTTGTCATTTTTGTTTGTTAATTCAGTAGTGAAAAAATAGACAAATCTTTTTTCTCTTTGGGTATAGATATTGATCTCGCTGTTGGTCGAACTGGGGAGCAATCAATTCACAAGGTTTTTGTTGATCCTGGTGGTAGTCATTGCATTGCTACAGTCACTGGTGTTGGAGGAGCTGAAACTTTTTATACTCATGCAAAGTGGCTTAAGCCGCGTGTGTTGAGCCGTTTGAAAGGTTTGCTCGTTAATGCCGTGGCTTGGAATAGACAGCAGATAACTGAAGGTTATGCTTTTGGTGTGATATGATGAGTCTTCTTATTGATGTTTTTCTCACATGGATCCATATTGATTTTGTTTTGGTCTTTCCCTGGATTCAGTTTCTACTAAGGAGATCATTCTGGGCACTCAGGATGGGCAGCTGTTTGAGATGGCCGTGGATGAGAAGGATAAGAGAGAGAAGTACATCAAGTTTTTGTTTGAATTAGAAGAACTTCCTGAAGCCTTCAAGGCTTTGCAGGTACTAAAATTTTATACCGAGTTGGAATTATATGTTTCCTCCATTGGTTCATTATTCCAATCACTGTCTTTTATTGAAACAAATGTGTAGATGGAAACGGCCAACATAAGCAGTGGGATGAGGTACTATGTGATGGCTGTAACCCCTACTCGACTCTACTCGTTTACAGGGATTGGAACATTAGAAGTAAGCTAAACTCTGTTCTGTTATGTGATGACTTCTGTACCCAATGATTTTACTTAGGAACATTAAATGTCATGCTAGTAAAATCAAATGCTTATCATGGAATGAAATGGTAGCATTAGGAGATAAGTGGAAGGTCACAATATATTATTGAACGGGATCCATTTTATTCGCCAATGGTTGGGCTTCAAATGTCAAACATGATTGTTCCTCCTTTCAAATTTGGCATAAAAAAATTAGATATAACGGCTTATAGTTTAGCTCTTTGTTGCTTCAAAATCCATGATCTTTGCCAAGTGTGAATTAACTTTTCTTGCATTTAATTTCTAACCACTAAGTGTTTACTCCAGTCTGTTTTTGCTAGTTATAAAGAACGAGCAGTTCATTTTATGGAACTTCCTGGTGAAATACCAAATAGGCAAGTGCTTGATTACCTTAGGCTCATTTTGCGTATTAAAGAAATCACAAAGTGTAACTCTACCCTCTTAACATGTAATGTTTATCGTTTTTCAGTGAACTACATTTCTTTATAAAGCAACGAAGAGCGGTGCATTTTGCATGGTTATCAGGGACAGGAATTTATCATGGTGGCCTAAATTTTGGAGCTCAGCACAGGTAGAATGACAGTACCAATGTCCCTCTGAAATTATTTGGATCTTTCTATTTGTTTCCCACTTTCATATTTTTGGTTATTTTGTTCTGTAATTTAATTGAAACTTGTTGGTAGTTATCCAAATGGCGATGAGAACTTTGTGGAGAACAAAGCACTCTTGGACTACTCAAAACTGAGTGATGGAACTGAAGCAGTCAAGCCTGGTTCGATGGCACTCTCTGAGTATCATTTCTTGCTTCTTATTGGGAATAAGGTTAAGGTATGTGTAAACACATGAGGTTGATATATTCCTCGTGTATGTATCATTTGATCTGGCTTCATATAAGTGTTTTGTTTCATTAATATGCTTACTCATTCCTTAATTGTGGGGGTAGGTTGTCAATCGGATAAGTGAACAAATCATTGAAGAGCTCCAGTTTGATATCACCTCAGATTCAGTTTCAAGGGGCATAATTGGACTTTGCAGTGATGCCTCTGCTAACGTTTTCTATGCATATGATCAAAATTCGATATTCCAGGTGTGTATTGGCTTACTCATTTATGTGGTTGTAAAACTTCCTCAGTAAATTTATCTGATATCTTCTGCTTTCACTTCTCATTTTCGGCTTTGGATATATTCTTTAGGTTTCTGTGATTGACGAAGGACGAGATATGTGGAAGGTTTACCTGGACTTGAAAGTCTATGCTGCAGCTTTAGCAAACTGTCGTGACCCTCTCCAGAGAGACCAAGTTTATTTAGTTCAGGTGATCCCTTGACACCATCGGTTAAGTTAATAGGCATTGATTTAGGTGCCACCGTGTCATATTGCTGTCACCTGCCCATAGAAACTTGACGGGAAGAATCTCTCTGGTTTTGATTATGTGTGATTGGGCTCCTTCTGTTGTAGGCAGAATCTGCATTCACCGACAAGGAATATCTGCGAGCAGCATCATTCTACGCCAAAGTAATTTCTAGTTCCTCTGTTTTACTTTGTTCTTTCATGATGTAATTCATCATTGACCTGGTACAGTGTTTTCTTTGCAGATCAATTATGTAATATCTTTTGAGGAGGTCACTTTGAAGTTTATTAGTATCAACGAACCGGTAAACATTTACGTTTGTATCGTTGCTAGTTTTATTTTTATAACATAAAGAAATCTCTAATCCAGTGCGTGCTATTTAGGAAAGAAAAATGTGTTTCATTTGTGGGCTTGGAATATTCACTGCCGTTTGTTCCTTATGTGATTGCAGGAAGCTTTGAGGACGTTCTTGTTGCATAAGCTTGATAATCTTTCAAAGGATGATAAATGCCAAATAACGATGATATCAACATGGGCAACTGAGCTATATCTGGACAAGGTTTAGCTTTTGCTGTCTCTGGTCTCACTTCTCATTAAACATAGATTTGGAAAACATCTATTATTCCCTTAATTCCTCTCATTGATTTCGTCCCCGATTTACTTTCTGAGTTGTTATATCTTGTTACTCTGTCTCATATTCCTTGAATGCGAATATAGATAAATCGGCTGCTTTTGGAAGATGACACTGCTATAGAAAATCGTGACTCGGAGTATCACTCAGTCATTCAAGAATTCCGTGCTTTCATGAGCGATTGCAAGGATGAATTGGACGAGGCAACCACAGTGAAAATTCTGGAGAGGTAAATTCCACAAGTATCCCAGGCGATCTATTAAATTCTATCTTTCAGTCAGTGAGCACACTGACCTTCATGATGATGTGTATTGTTTTCTGGGATAATATGTTCTCTTAAATACTGTTTTCAGAACATCTCATAGGATACCTTGCTTGCGGTAAACACTTTCTTCTTATCTATCTCTTTTTTGTTCTCTTGTAGTTATGGTCGGGTTGAGGAATTGGTATATTTTGCAAACTTGAAGGAGCAGTATGAAATTGTAGTTCTCCATTATATTCAGGTGAATGGCATGAAATTTTTTTCTTTTCTTGATTGATCCATATAGATACAACAATATCTTACACAGAGTTGTTCAGTTTACATTATAAGCTTTTTCTTTGTCCATTAGCAAGGGGAAGCAAAGAAAGCATTGGAAGTGCTCCAAAAATCTTCAGTTTCAGTTGAACTCCAGGTGTGTAAAAATTAGCATTGGGATCTTGTGAAATTATGGAGTCTCCCAATCTTTGTTTTGTCCTGAACTATAATATAATTTGCACATTCCAGTATCAATTTGCGCCAGAACTTATTATGCTTGACGCATATGAAACCGTGGAATCATGGATGGCCAACAAAAATCTTAATCCAAGGAGATTAATTACTGCAATGATGCGTTACTCGAGCGGACCTCATGCAAAGTAATGTCCCACATCTTAACTACTGTATATTTCTATTCACGTTGTGTTACTAATCTCGCCAATAAATCCTCCAAAAAAATTTCAGGAACGAGACACATGAGGTCATCAAATATCTTGAGTTTTGCGTCCACCGTCTGCATAACGAGGATCCAGGGATTCACAGTTTACTTCTCTCATTATATGCCAAGCAGGTTTGGTTGCTTTCCGTCTACAAAATTCTTTGATTACCTGAAAATTTAGACGTCTGTAAGTAATCTGCAAAGCATATTTAGGATTACTGTCTCTTTTCTCTTTTTTTCCACTTGTAAGACTGTGAGTCCGTGACAAGAGGTTGCTAAAGTGATAAATAATGGTTCTCTTTATATATATAATTAGGAAGATGACGGTGCCCTCCTCCGTTTTCTGCAATGCAAATTTGGGAAAGGACGAGAGAATGGTCCCGAATTTTTCTATGATCCCAAATATGCATTGCGCCTATGTCTCAAGGAAAGGAGAACCCGTGCCTGTGTCCATATATACAGCATGATGTCTATGCATGAAGAGGCAGTAGCCCTTGCTCTTCAGGTAAGAAATCCATTTAATAACAAAAGAAAAGTATTTTTCACTTCCTTCTCCTACGTGCGATCTTTAACTTAAAACGTTTTTTGAAACAAAATTGTTACTGAAAGCCATATTTTATGATGCCAGTGTGCAGAGAGTTTGGTTGATCATTTGAAAACGGTTTCTGTTTTACAGATTGATCCGGAACTTGCTATGGCTGAGGCTGATAAGGTCGAAGATGATGAAGACTTGAGAAAGAAGCTGTGGCTGATGGTTGCAAAGCATGTCGTCAAGCAGGAAAAGGGAGCTAAAAGGGAAAACATACGAAAAGCTATTGCCTTTCTCAAGGAAACTGATGGCCTTCTAAAGATTGAAGATATTTTGCCTTTCTTTCCGGACTTTGCCTTAATTGATGACTTCAAGGTTAGTCAACGTTTCCTCTTTTCCAGACACACACGCTCTGGCTTGGGCCAAACAAGTTGCTTCTGTTCTCTTGTAATTTTCTTCAATACGCTTTTGCAGGAAGCGATTTGCTCATCTCTCGAGGATTACAACAAGCAAATAGAACAACTGAAAGAGGAGATGAATGATGCCACACGTGGTGCAGATAACATTAGAAATGATATTAGTGCGCTAACTCAAAGATATGCCGTTATTGACCGCGACGAGGAATGTGGGGTATGATCATCCTAAGATTGAGTAGCCTTTATCTAGCGTCTACCTATTTATAAATATGAATCAATGTTTTCCGAAGCACCAAAATCACTAGCACACCTGATCCTTTTCAATGTTGTTACCAGGTTTGTAAACGTAAAATCTTGATGATGAGCGGTGATTTCAGAATGGCCCAGGGATATTCTTCAGCGGGACCATTGGCTCCTTTTTATGTCTTTCCTTGTGGGCACTCTTTCCATGCACAGTGCCTGATCACACACGTCACAAGCTGTGCACACGAAGAGCAAGTAAGTCTTGAAGCATAAGTTCTTGTTATGAGTTCCCTCTATCTCCTTCTGCATATAGATACTGCAAATTTTAGCAATATTTGTTCGTTATTGTGATTCCATTTTTTGATTGGTTTTCCCAAAATCTGTCTAGGCCGAGCATATACTCGATCTGCAGAAGCAACTGACATTGCTTGGAAGCGAAACCCGGAGGGATATAAATGGTAACCGATCTGATGAACCCATAACAAGCACAACAACTGCAGACAAGGTAGGGACATTTTCTTTTCCTTTTTTAATCTTTTCTTTAACATTTTTCTGTGACCTGACATATTTTCTTTACGGTGAGGCAGCTTCGATCAGAGCTAGATGATGCTATTGCCAGCGAATGCCCGTTCTGTGGAGAATTAATGATCAATGAGATCACTCTGCCTTTTATTAAACCTGAGGATTCACAGTATTCTACTTCATGGGACCTCCGATCAGAGACCAACTTAGCAAACCAGAGGACCATTTCTTTGCCTGTTTGATTCATGTCAAACCGTGAATTCTTTCTTGTGTGATCTCTTCTTCAGCTAGCTTTGAAATGTGAATGTGATTTTTGGGTTCTGTATTATTGATGTAGTATTACTATTAAACATGCTTCTGGAGATACATACAATATGCTATCTCACCTACTTTTGTCTCTATATCTAAGTGTTTTTCTGAACTATTATTTCGATCTAAAAGATACTTCTGTATTCCATGATTTTACATCAGTGATGCGACTCTTCCTCTGCTTCAAAATCTTTTTCTGCAGATATTTTCTTCGCCAGAGCCTGCTTGGTCCAGCGCTTCAAGTCATAAGCTCTTTTAAAAGGCTTCTTCTCCCTGGTAAGTTTCCTCTTTGTAATGGCAATTGCAAGATCGTTTGGGAACAACGTTTGCCAGACAAAGGCGTGGAGAAGCGTGGAGACAAACAAAACGCAGACCATCGCTGTGGAAATGAAGGAAAGAGTGAGTGCTAGAGCCCGGCTCGGGTAACCAGGTACTGCCTCTGCATACTTTATTGTTGCTACGGATGCTGTTGTCATAGGAAAAGTATATGACCACCACGCCACTGAGAACCTGCAAAACCCCGTAGCCACTTAGTATCATCAACATATATCTTCAACCAAGAATATTTAAACCCGAGATGGACTTACTTAAATCCAGTGAAGAAATTGATCCGAGCAACTAGGGATATGTATAGGAAGAGTGCAATGAAGAAGCAAGTTCTTGAACATCCGTCGAATTGGCCATATATCGTGTTCCAAGCAATACTTGCTGCTGATGGGGCAGCAATGAACATAGAGTAAACAGGATGAAGCTCTTTAGGAAGAGCTTCACTGGTGGGAAGTCTCTGATAAAGTGTTACAAACACAACCAAGTAATGTGCAAAACCTACTGCCCATAGAAACTTAGCTACTTCATCCCATCCAACTTTTGAAGCTAAGATGGCCCCGACGAAATTCCCTACAACAGAAAGATGAGAAGATGGGTTTGCGACTTTGCATAGTCGCCTCTTCCCTCCCGAAAGCCATTGCCCGTAGATCTTTAGCTCGAGGAAGAAATAAGGACCCATGAAAACACACCAAATGGCGGGATGGAGGTATTTTCGGTTTGGTGAGAACATGGGAGGTACGCTAATGGCTAGGAACATGCAAACCACCCAAGGAGCGAAGAAGAAGTTGACTCGAACAGGATGAAAATACTCTCTTTTGACAGCTTCAAAGTAGAAGATGCATTTGAGTATGTAAGTGAAGGACACAGAGACTAAAACTACCAGTGAAAATAGCCATACAACTAAGTTAATCAATGGTGTGATGTGTAAAAAGTTTGTTGCAGGACTTTTCGCTAGGGCAAGCCACAAGACAGCTTGACTGCTAAGTCCCAAACAGATACCGAAGCATCCAATTGGGAACCTTAGGAGAAACGGCCATTGCTCCTCTTTTGGAAGCAGAATATCTTCATTGTCCTGCAAGAGAGTACAATTGGAACTAACTGATAATTAAGTTTTGAAGAGAGAAAGAGAAAGAAGAAGAGTTGTTACCTTGACTTCATCCAATTCAGGTCCTCTAAGAGCAGCAAAGTATCTTCCTGCAGAAACATTTTCATTTATAGAATCATCTTTGGTCTCACCATCTTCAGTTCTTAAAGAATTCTCAATGTCTCTCTCCCTTATTATAGAAGGCAATAAAGACTTTTGTTTGCTGAGCGTTGATTTAGTCCTAAACATACTAAAATCTGTTTTCCGACCATCTCCACCGTTGATGATTCCACCTGATTCAAACCCGCCAAAGCTACGACCACTCCTCGGTAAACTCTTTTTGTCATCTCTTTCTCTAGATTCTCTGTTGAGCACTGAGAAACCTGTCTCTAGCGAAACCTGTCTGCTAAAACCTCTGAATGGTCTTTGTTTCCCTCGGTTTGGTCCTCTGTTTCCAGAGAATCTCTTGTTGTTGTTGTTCTCTTGCTGTTGCAGTTCTTGCTCTGCTTCATCTTCAACTTCATTGATGTCGGCGAAAGTGGAATGAGCATTTGACTGTTTCCTCTCCATTGATCAGAGCAATTTGATAATTTGAAACACAAGAGAAGATATTTTTCTTCTAGTATGGAAAGGAAACATGTTAATGTATATAGAAAGATGCAATGGACTAAGTTAAAAAAAGCAAAGTTTGTGGTTAAGGGGCACGAGAAAGCTTGGTGAATGGTGTGAGTTAATGCGTATGTGAACCAAAACTTTCCTGGAAAGTTTCTTAGGTTTCTCGTGAAAGCTTTTCGATCCAAACTACTTGGAAAAGGTGAGAGACGATGAAAAAAAAAAAAAAAA
>Ga0041059_1002486_pt1 | contig 13648 bp, 15 predicted proteins | sample AraColnosormetaG_FD_56232 | JGI IMG/M metagenome (GOLD analysis project Ga0041059, IMG submission 56232) | Arabidopsis roots microbial communities from North Carolina, USA - Col MF nosort | ecosystem: Host-associated > Plants > Roots > Unclassified | place: USA: North Carolina | collected...
AAAACGAAAAAAAAAAAAAAGAAAAAAAAAGACGAGAAAGATGTAACACTAAACGTGAGAATAATACAAACGAATGTAAAATAGTGAGAAAAGAAAAAAAGATTGAAAAAGCTTAAACGACGTCGTTGGTGAGACGCCTGTGTCTGTTATAATGCTTCTCGATGAAAACTCTTGAAGCTCCTTCCATTGTTTTACGCCATGTCTGACCAATTAGAGCAGAGTATGATTTTAAAAATAAAGAAATTTACAAATCAATTAATGGAAATTGGATTCAGTAATTATTATACCTTGCCGATGGTTCTGACGAGAGACTTGTTCCTGAGATGTGATTTTCCAGAAGCAAGCTGCCGGATAAACAGAGATCTCCGTTTACTCGCCGGGGCAAGCAAGAGCCGTTTCCTCTCCACTAAGCCACTAGTGTTACTTTCGATGTCAACGCCCTTCTCTCGAGAAGAACTCTTAGCTGATTTCTTCCGGCGTTTCGTTGACTTTGACGACTCGTCGACGTCGTCAGGATCGGCGAACTTACGGAGCAATTCGTCGGAGGATTTCTTGTTCACGTGAGTGATTTTCGTCGGAATAGTAGTCTCTGTGATAACAACAAGATCCATATTCTCGGTAATGTAAGAAAGACAAGTAGTGAGTGAGAAATTGAGAGAAAGAGAGGATTAAAGTGTTAAGTGTAGAAGATGAAACTGTTTTGCGTTATAAAGGAAAGGTTAGGGAAATGCGGGAAAATGGACCGTTGGAGAATATAATGCGTTACATTATTGCATTTAATTAATTTTATAATGTAATAAGTGTGGATGGATATAGCCGTTGAGAAGAGAGAGAGAGACATTTGCATGAGATTCTGTGCACTTGTTGCTTTTTTTAAGATTATTTTTGCAGTCTTTTCACGTTCTTCTGACCAACGACCACGACACTATCTGGTCGGCCCTTTTTGTCCTTTATGTGACTACCTAAGAACTCGTGTCGAGATTTTTAGAAAATTAGGACAAAACAATGAGCATTACCAATATATCCAAAGATTTGGAAGTTCCACTCAAGAAAAAGGATTTTTAACAAACATTTGGTTAGAACATAGGAGTGTGTTACTGAAAAAGCTCAACATTACATCTTCAAGACAGGAAATAATCTACCAAAGTAGCAACTCAATGTTATGATTGGTTTATCTGAGTGCTAAAGCTTAAAGTGTGACATTCCAGATTTCTTAGGTTCACCTGCGAAATAGACATGGTGATTTTGAGATTTAGAATCTGCAATCTATGAGGGTAAATGGTCTCAAATTCTGCTCAAATTTTAAACTCACCGCAACAGCAATACCGGTCTCACAGAACTTAGGAATGCAGATCAACCGGACAAGCTGCCCTTCTGACCCTGCAGCATTCATATTTACCCAAGAAAAGTTAAAGCCTGATGTTTGACAAAAGAGAATGTTATTTCTAATCTCTGTGTAAGGTGCTTTTACCCTTTATCAAACGGTTGTCATATTTATCTTGATTCCCGACGAAGTAGACATGCGGGCAGGTTTCAATCAAGAAAGGGTCTCTATCGGTGAAAGGATAACAACCTGTACGCAAGTGAATCAAAACCAAATAGAACTCAAAGGATCATTTTTTTATGGGCTTAGTTCAAAAAAGTAATCTTGCAGGGCAAGGAGAATTCTTACCGAGTGTATTAGGTGCAGTTGGGGCAAGATGTCTCCACCTCAGCGTTCTTTCCACAAAATCAAGCTTGCTCTTAGCCTCTGAGTACTTGCCAAGGTCATCGATGTTCTGACCAGAAGTTCCAAGAAATCTGCAAAATGCCCCCATATGAGGTTTTCAGTCAGATAAACCCAAGAATTTTATCGTTGTAAAATCAGAGAGATTGTATTCAACTATTAATAATAATCATACCTGATATTATCGACATCAAATGAGTGAGGATTTGTACATGATCTGAAGGTGTTATAAGGTGAAGATCCAGGGAAAAGACATCTATTCAGAGGCTGAACAAAAGAGAAGGGCCTATGAATCAGAGTTATCGATACAAAATGCGGGATTTTGAATGTTTCTTATGTATTTGCAGACCTGCTGAGGCAATGCGAAGTTAGCTGGATCATTCGTGCCTGGCATGATATCTACTGAAACTCCTGCAGCTATCTAAAAACAATCCACAAAAAAAAAAACAGGAGTTTGAACTTTCATCTCAATAGATATCGATAACACACACGTAGATCCAGTTAACTGACCTGGCTTAACATGATATCAAGCTCTTTGATGGGCTCATACAGTGTCGATTGATCTTTCGAGGCCAAGTTCTACAAAGATCAACCAATAAAGATCATAAGACATAACTGGGGCAGATAATTACTGGAACTGTATCTGAGAATATATCAGCAACAAAAGTTATAAGTACCTGGCCATTAATGAGTTTGCGGGGAAATTCAAAAGAGTTTCCAGCAATTACTACATGAACTATCTGTGCTGCAAGGCCTTGTTCCTGTTCAAACCATAAAGTATAAATTAAGGAAAGAAATATGTTGAACAACCTGCAAGTTAAGAGATTTGAACCTCCTCATCTCCGAGATGCCCAGTTATATGGTCAACAAGAAGCTGAAACTGCAGGGGATTAGCCGATTTGCTTCCAATACAAAGGCCCGACAATAACACGACATATTTATCTTCCTCTGCAGATGCAATATGGATGTATCATGAGAGATTGCTTATAGAAATGATTGAGCCATGAGGTTAGCAAAAGGAAGAGAACATAGCTAGACTTACGTAGATCGATAGGCCGCTCAATCTGAGGTGGTAAACCAGCTTCTAGTACATCCTCAACAAAGAATTCACCAGCATTAGTTTCCTTCCCATGCAGTGCAACAACAACACCTACAATGCACGGGAGGCTTCAACGTTAATTTTCTTAAAGAACCCATCTTTTAAGAGAGGAAAGCTTGATCAAAATCTCTAAGATTTGCCACATTGTAAAGAAGGAAAAAATCATACAGTAAAAACAGTAAGAACCCATTTGCAATACCTGTCACATAAATCGCAGGTGAAAGTGCGGAACCAGCAAGCTTAACTCTCCCACTCTCGTCTTCGAGGATCAGATTATCATCAGGATGCATAAAGTTATGTGGTTTAACAAGCGGAGTAACTGACCTCTGCATTATGTTAAATATACTCAGATTGATTCAGCATAGACATAGCTCAAAAAAACAGTAGAGGTTAATAAAAACCAACCTCTTTAGAATATTCATCGAGAACACAAGGTTTAAGCTTCATGTGTTTGAACAAGGTTCCCACAATTATGCATTCTTTTCCTTTTTCAAGTCCCAAAACCTTACACACTGCAAAAATGAAATTCACATTCAGATCTATAATTTAAACAATACTAGCAATCTTTCTCAACTGTAATCCATAAGATAGCAAAAATCCCTAAAAATCACTGATTTCACCTAATTATATCTAACCCAAGAAAATTCTCAAAAACTGCTCTTCGTTGTTGTGCTAAATATGAGAGAAACAAAAGCACTGACCAGGCAAATGAGATTTCCAAGTAGGAGCAAGAGAGTAGAGAAGTGTTCTCATGAGATGAAGACGAGCAAAGTAAATCTGACTGTATTGCTGACCTCTGTACATCTCCTTCTGTATCTCGAATCTCTCATCCTGCTTCAATTGCAAAAACTCAGAATCAGATAACAAACCCTAGCCCGTACACTTATAAGTAGAAACAGTCACCACCACGAATGATTACATTTGTCTTTCACTACAAGTCGATAAAGTAATAGAGTTCGTACCAGCGAATTGTAATCGGATTGCTTCCTTTCGTGAATTTTCTCGGAGTCGATTTCCATGGCGGGAAAAAAAAACTCAGAACTGAGCAGAAAATTCTGAGAAAAGGTTTCAACTTTCAACTTTGGCACTAATCGACGACAAGAGTCTTCTTTCTTTTATGAACAATCGAACCAAACACAAAACCCGGTTAACTGTAAGAGGTTTAATTTGAACCGGATATAAACCGGTTGAACCAGACACTCCCACCTTAACTCTTTTTTCCTGAGGTTTGGTTGCTCAAAGCAAACAAATTCTCAATCTTTCGTTTTTCACCTTCTTCTTCTTCTTCTTCTTCAATGGCGTTGATACATGGTTCGGTTCCTGGTACGTCTGCGGTTCGATTGGTTTTTTCAACCTCAGCGTCACCGTCGAGATTTTGTCTCAATGTTCCGGTGGTGAAGCAGGGTTGGAAGAATTCGTGCCGGAGAAGGGTTTTAAGAGCAATGGTGCAGGAAACAGTTCAAGGATCTCCTTTGGTTTACGCCAGAGAAATGGAGCGCCTTTCTGCTAAGGAATCGCTACTTCTCGCTGTATAACTTCTCTCACTTTTATAAACTCTTTGAATTACTTGGTTGTTATGTGAATATATGATTTGTTTAGATCTTCAATTTTACTCTGATTTTGAAATTGTGTCTCTTTTACTATCTCTGTCGTAAGCTGAGGATAAATGGGAAGACTTTAGGTGAATTGTGTATTTGTTAGATGTAATCGAGATTTTGCAGATAACAAAAGAGAATTTTTTTCTCAAAGTCCAGAAATTGAATGATCATGTTTCAGCTCAATTGAGTTTTTCTTAGTATAGGAACAGAGCTCTGTGTGTTTGGAACTGTCAAACTATTTTTGTCCTGAAGCCATCTATGTACAGTTGAAGGATGCTGGAGGCTTTGAGGCTTTAGTTACAGGGAAAACAACTAATATGCAAAGGATCGATGTTAATGAGAGGATTACGAGTCTAGAGCGGCTTAATCCAACTCCGAGACCAACCACGTAGGTCCTTCTTTAATCTTTTGGTTACAATTTTTTGCTTCGGTTTTAGGATAATTGTCTTTTAACTGGTTCCTATAGCTTTCCAGGTCTCCTTGTTTCGAAGGCAGGTGGAATTTTGAGTGGTTTGGATCTGGAAGTCCTGGTTTACTCGCTGCTCGAGTTATATTCGAGTCTGTACTTATCATTTTCTCATCTTAAAGCTCACCAAACTTTATTCAACGTTTTAAGTGTTTTGCCATCTGATTGTATTGTTTCAGGAGGTTTCCTTCAACATTGGCGAATTTATCAAGAATGGAGATACTGATCAAGGATGCTAACGCAAAGGCGACTGCAAATATCAAACTTTTGAACTCGGTAACACACTCAAACCCTTTTTCCAAAGTTTGATTATTTGTTTACTCAGAATCACAAAGGAGGTTTCTCACAGTGGCAGAAAAATGCAGATAGAAAGCAAAATCATTCTGTCATCAAAATTGACTGTTGAGGGACCACTGAGATTGAAAGAAGAATATGTTGAAGGTATGCTTGAAACTCCAACAGTCATTGAAGAAGCAGTTCCTGAACAGCTAAAAAGCGCTTTGGGACAAGCTGCCACAACGTTGCAGCAGCTTCCTGCTCTTATCAAGGATACTCTAGCCAGTGGTCTGAGAATTCCCCTTAGTAAGCTACTTTATCCATTTTTTATACATTTAACCATTTTCCGCTCAAATCTGCACTGAACCAACTAGTGATGTTTGCTTCAGGTGGATCCTTTGAAAGATTTTTCATGATATCTTATCTAGATGAAGAGATTCTTGTAAGTTTGTTGAATATTTTGTTAAGAATGGTGAGAGAGACTGAGATCGTTGCACTAACCGAGTTTTATCCGCTTTTGGTTGTTTTTTCTCGTAGATAGTAAGAGATACCGAAGGAGTGCCTGAAGTTCTAACGAGGATAGAAACACCATCATCGACCGTTGTAGAAACTATCGAATATGATAGTTAGATGTGACTAGCCATTGTTCTTGTTCTTGTTCCTATGTTCTCTGTGTGTTATATTACAAGAACCAACCACCAAGTTGGTGTCTGTAAATGTATGACGTTAATAACTTGAGGGTCATCTCCATACATCAAAACCCCTTCCTTCTTTTGTGTTCGCTCGGCAAATCTTCTCAAGTTATCCAAGTACTTGCAGATTCTCTGTTTTGATCATCTTAATAAACTCTTTCTATGTAAGAGGCAGCTCAGATTTAATATTTTTCTTAGTTGATTTATAATGCCAACTTGATCAAATATGAATACATGATGCGGGTTATCTTTTGATGTGTCATGTGTAGTTCCATCATCATCATGCATCATCACCATCACCACCGTGACACACATGCATATATACACGTTTGTAATTGTGGTTACTTGTCGGCTCATATCTGTAATTTTAAAATATTATATTTGTTATCTTGATTAATTATGGTCCCATTTGTACTTATCTTATGTTAAGTATCAGTCAATCGATCAATAAGTCTATTTCTCAGTCCATTTGGATAAGCGAGAAAAACACATCGCAAGTGAGGAAAAAAGTATACATAGAATTTCTAAACGTCCATTATATTCAGATAGTGTTAGTTAATTACGCTATAGCCAATCCCAATGATATTTTGTTATAGATTTTCATAATCCTTACATATTTAATAAGGATTTTCTTGGTAAAAAGTTTGCGAAATTCTATTTGTGATTTATCATTATTATAATGTGGATTTGAATTATATAGATTTATAAAATTTCATACCTACTTACTAGATTATAGTGTAATCATATAAAAAATACAAAACCAGAGGGAAAAAATTATGCAGAAATAGAACTCGTAATAATCGTAAACCCGAACCTCCCACGATTCCACAAGAATATTGTCTAGAAAGTCAAACATTTCAATTATCGAAAAAAACAAAAATTAGCTTCTAGAAAGTATATAAAAGAAGAAAACAAAAAATTATTAAAAGTTTTAACCTATTTTAAAGAAATAAAATGTTTAAAAGATTCTTCCGCTTGAGACGTTTTAGGCGTAATGGTGAGGTTCTGCGAAAACGTTGCCATGTAAGTGGGAGGAAGAAGCAACGGCAGGGTCAATGGTGAAGGGTAAATAAGGAAATTCACCTAGCTCCTGAATGAAGCCGTCGAGATCTCCTAACCCGTTCAAGAACCCACCGGAGCTCTCGTCACCATTTCCGTTCCACGTCATCGACACCATCCCTTCTTCCTCTTCATCTGAGTTTATGCAAAATCCATGGCTCTTGTTCATGTCATGGACTTCATGATGATCATGACTTCTTCTAGATCTAGGGTTTCTTTTGAGACCCTTTTGGTGGGGGAGATCGTGGTGATGATGATCTTGTTTCCCGGTGAGATTCTGGACGATTTCCCGGAAGTTGGCGACATCGGTCTTAATGATCTCCGGTGCGAATATGTGAATGATTCGGATCTTAGGTTTAGATTTGGTGAGTGTTCTTGACTGTTTGTGCATGGCTATTGTTGGTAAGCTTCTTCTTTTCTGAACAGTAGTAGCTTCAATTTCCATAGTTTTGTAGAAGAATAAAAATTAGGGTTTATGTGATCAGAAGAGAGAGTTGGTGATTTTTTTTGGTAAGTGAAATGTGATAAGGTTAAGGTTATATAGGAGAAAAGATAGAAGAAAATGGTAAAGAAAAATCAACTATTTTAGATGTACAAGTTTTAGTGACAACTAGGTAATATATGTTTAATCCTTTTCCTTTTCTTTTTCTTTTTTGTCAACTCGTATTTCTAGTTTATATCGTAGCAGAACGTAAAGATCCTGAATATATTATTAATAAAGGCAAATAATATTGATTGATGTCTTGTTGAGATTCAATAGATAAACTATAGTTTGAATAATTAACATACAATATGAGATTACACTTATATTGAATATTGATGAAAGAGATGTGTCAGGCTGTCTCCGAAGACATGAGATTTATGAATCCAAAGGAAGTCCAGGGACCCCTCCAACTATAACAAAATCCTCGTTTTGGAATGTCTTAAGACATTAATTCATTATATTTTTAGCATATTGTAATTTAGTATCATTGATATTAAATTTTTGTGGTCAGAGATCCACGTACGATATTGCATGTAATTTGTAATCGTTTTCGCATTCATACAAGTAAATGTGTACACATGGTGTAAAAACGATACAATATTAAAGTTGGAGTTTATATAATTCATGAAGGTGACACATACAATATTTCCAATTGAAATGTATTTTTTATCTCAACATAGTCGAAATAAAGTAAAAGTTGTCATTAGTATATTTGGCAATGTGTGTTTAGTTAAGGTATTACGCATAAATCCAGGTGGCTTCAATTAAATAAATGCCTATAGGATTGCAGAAACTTGTCCCCATGTAATGTACACAAACTCAACCACCTTATCATTTGCAATCTCTAAAGTTCAACATAAAAATACAATTTGTGTGGACCACTACCAACACTTTTTATAATCTATGATTACAGCCTTAACAACGAGAATCTCAGATAGTACATGTTTAACTAAACTAAATTGGATGACATAATTTGAAAGAATTATATATGCAAGGTGTAAATTTAACGTATAGACATGTCTTGATAATTAAGAACCACAAATGTCACAGCTAGTGGTATATATAAAACTAAATTTTAAATACGTATATATGTGTGTGAAATGTCATGATAGGTTAATAACCATTTAAACGAACTTATGAATAGTAACAAGACGAACTTATGAAATGAACTTGTGAAATGTCATGAGAGGTTAATAACCATTTAAACGAACTTATGAATAGTAACAAGACATGAAAAGATAAGAATTAATGTACACTTTATCACCAAAAAAAGGAAGATAAGATTGTACGAAATCGGACGTAATAATGTAAGGACATGGAAATGGCATGACCCTCGGGTGCACGAGGCAGTTCCACTTCCTGACGACTCTCCATTTTACTTGGTTTACTTTTATCTTATCTCTTTTCCTTTTTACCTTGCGAATCAAATTGACCTTTTAACAAATTCAATTCCTAAGTGTTTTTGTACAATATTTGTGAATTATAATGTGTAGTGTATGTCTATGCTTGTTTGATTTTCTAACGCTTGTTGGATATAAGAAACAATTATCTTGAAATCTCTACAGTACTTATCACATCCAAACACACTATATAATATATTGGACAAGCGATACACTGTCTTATACAAAACAAACCAATCACAAACAAATAGAAAACAATACATCTGTTTCGAGTCAAGTAACGTCCTATATATTTTATATAGAAAGTATAAATATACACACACTAGTTGAAAAACTTGAACAAGAACATGTTAGAGGGCATACATATATCATTCTTACTAACAAGAGATGTTTTGTATAATTAAGCCAAGACTTTCTAATATTATATTTGTGTGGTATAGATATCATACCAACAATTGAACTAGAATAAGCAATATATTTACCATACTATATCTTGTTTACCTAAGATTTAAAACGGATAATAGCCATCGGATGTACATGTACACGTGAAGAGTTGGGATATGAAAGAAATCCAAAGGCTGAGAAAAAGAAAGAGAGGTGAAACTCCAATGAAAGAATTGGGTTTGTATACGGAAACACGAGTCTTGTGCTCTCTTTTGGATCCGGACCACACGAGCGGCTAAAGAAGCAATGTTGTCAAAAACGTTAGAGCCGTATGGGTTATGGGCCCCACCATCTCTTTACTTGACGTGGTTCCCAGTTCCAAACTTGTGTTGTGTATATATCTTGTTTGGCTGGCAATTAATTTTTGAAAATTTTAATTCGATTTCTGAGGACAAAAGTGGTTGCTGATTAATCAACTAATCCAAATTTGCACAATGCTAATTCAACACTCGTGCTGCATTAGGTGAAAACTTATTCACACTGGGAAACCTGCCTTTTTATATAGTATAGATTGTTTCTCATGATTATTGTTGATTAATTAAAACATTTTTTAAAAATTAGTGTTGCAAAAGAAAACTAATCTTATATGTTGTTTTATTATATGAATGTAGATGCGGATATATGATTGAGTCCCACATGCTAACACGTATTGTTCCCTGCTGGGGAAGAAGGAAATCAAAATCATGGGAGAATTATAAGCATATTCACTCGCCTACCTACCTTGATTACTCATCATTCATAATTTCATAGAATCATTTTCCCTAAAGAATTAAATACACCCTTGATTTATAAAGTTTAAACGCTTAAAAAGTCCAATAACGAGAGGGCCTTTGAATCGGATTCGCAATTATATTTGTAACAAGTAAATAATTGGGCCGACTAAAGGAATGAATATACTTCCAAAACAACATTCTCAGTCGGTGCATATGGTACGGACCTAACGAATCCAAACCTAACAATAAAAAGAAAACGTTACAAAAAAATATGTAACAGAGAAAATAACAAAAATATAACGAAGGGAAAGACTAAAGAAGAGACACATTCATTAACAATTCATACACCTTTGTTCAAATCAACGAATAAGCTTCTTTATTTTAATGGCAAAGCCGGAAAATGACGTCACCTTAACCGAGAAACAAACATGGAGCACATGGGAAGAGCTTCTTCTCGCCTGCGCCGTACACCGTCACGGTACCGAATCATGGAACTCTGTTTCCGCCGAAATCCAGAAACTGAGTCCCAACCTCTGTTCCCTCACCGCCTCCGCTTGCCGCCACAAGTACTTCGACCTCAAAAGCCGGTTCACCCAAGAGCTGCCCGTACCGGAATCCGTCGCTGAGATCTCAACCGCTCCTTGGCTAGAGGAGTTAAGGAAGCTCCGCGTCGATGAGCTCCGTCGCGAAGTTGAACAGTACGATTTATCTATCTCCACGTTGCAGTCGAAGGTGAAGCAATTGGAAGAAGAGAGAGAGATGAGTTTCATTAAACCGGACACGGAAACCGAGAATTTAGATCTAGAGAGGAAGAAAGAGCGTAGCGATTCCGGTGAACCAGTCCCAAACCCGCCGGTTCAGCTAATGAACGAAACCATTTCTCCAGATCCCAAAGAAATCGGATCGGAAAACACGGAGAGGGAGGAGGAAATGGCCGGAAGCGGCGGCGGAGAATCGAAGCTTGCCGGAGAGGATTCTTGTAGAGGAAGCTGTGAAAGTGTGGAGAAGGAACCGACGACGAACTCGGAGAGAGTTGAACCGGTGAGTGTGACCGAGTTGATAGAGTCGGAGGACGGAGCGAGTCGTGGAGAGGAGATTACTAGTGATGTGCAGAGCTCGGCGAGCTTGCCAAGAAAGGGAACGTCGGAGCCGGATAAGGAAGATCAATCTCCGACGAGCGCCAAAGATTTCACCGTTGAATCACAGCCGTTGATTAGTTTTGTCGAGATTCTTCTGTCTCATCCCTGTGGTTCCCACTTTTCGCGCCGACTCGAACGTCAGGTGAAAATTGAAATTCTTTCTTTCTTTATTTAAATAAACTTAAATTCTTTTGGGTTCCGTGACCGGTTGGGCCGAAACCACGTCGACATCCTCGTGATAGGAGCATGCATTGCAATTAAATACTTCAAAAAACAAAACAAAATCCTTAGTTTGGCTTATATTTCTACATTGTTCTAATGGCATGCATTTTCTGTTTGAAGCTGCAGGAAACAATTGAGTACGGTACAATAATTAGAGAGCACGTAGATTTTGAGATAATTCGGAAGCGAGTCGAAGGAGGCTTGTACAAAAGTTGGAGGATCAACTTCTTTCGTGATTTGCTGCTACTTGTTAATAATGCAAGAGTGTTTTATCACAGAGGATCTTCAGAGTTTAAATTTGCTGAGCAGCTTCACCAACTCGTCAAGAAACAGATGACTACTACTCTCAAGGGACTTAGTAATAGAGATGAGATCTCAATCTCACCACCAAAAGAAGAAGTTGTTGCAATCCCTTCATCAAAGCCTGTTTCTTCTAAACCAAGAATGTCTGTTCCTAATATTGTAGCTTGTCGGAAACGTAGTGCCTTGGCTGCTAAACCTTTGCTATTATTGCCTCCTGGACCAGATAAAAAGGCCAAGAAAACAGATCATGTTGTGGACTATGATGAGAAGCCGGTTTCAGACAAGGATGGTGAAGCCTCTGGGAAAGACGATGATGACTCTCTGATTGTGAAGATAATGACTAGAGGAAGAACCTCCTCGACGGGAAAAGTAGCTAACAGGAACGACAAGAACCGTGACTCCAGTTTGAATGTTGATGATAGCAAAGATAAGGTTAAGAAAACTGATGAAGAGAAGAAAGGTGGCTCGAAAAAGAAAAGGGCTGCGAGTTTTCTCAGGAGAATGAAAGTGGGCTCTTCGGATGACACATTGAAGCGTAGCTCTGCTGCTGATTCTTCTACTACGGGAAAAGGAGGAGGAGCGGAACAGAGGAAGAATAACAGCAACAAAGCTGATAATAAGAAAACACCGATACCAAAGATAAGACAAACAAATAAGAAAGCAAGTCCTGTGAAGAGAAGCAATAATGGTCGAAACTCAGAAAGAGAAGCTGCTCCATCTTCTTCATCTTATCCTATTCTAGCAAAGCGAAGCAGAGATGCTGGTGAAAAAGAGGAGGCGTCTTCTTATTCACCACGCTTGAAGAAACGTGCAAGGAGGTGATTTAGTTATTGTACTACTTCTATAACTTAACTTGAGATGAAAATCAGAAACTAATAAATTCCAAAGAGTCGCAAAACATTCGAAAGGATATGCTTATAGATATATTTGGGCCCACAAAAGGATATGTCTAATAATAGGTGAAACACGAATTATGGGCTTTAGAACGTGATCATGAGCACTCAAATGAATAGCACCTTAATGCAAATATATATCAATGTAGTAGTCCTGAATATACATCAAGCCTAAGTAAATCCCTATAAGCATACCAAATCTGTTCTTTACTTTCTCCGGTTTGACTTCTTTTGCCTTCTAACTGAGGAAACTGGCTCGGGACTGATAGGCACTGGTAAGACGGTTCCTTCGCGTATACCATCCGTATCTGATGACATCTTCTTTAAGGTTTTCTTGGCTTCAATGAAGACCGTAATATCTCTTATCTGTACAATCCATTATTTACCAGGTCATTCGTTAACTGTTAATAGCAAACCTCAATAAGTATAAGAAACTTACCTGTTCTTGAAGATCAGTTATCATCTCGTCTTTTGATCCTAGCAATGCAGCTTCCCTAGATAAACACCAAAAGATAAAATCATTCCTCTACTATGGCTGATGATAGTTTATGTAAAATCAAGAAAGAAGAGCAAACACATCTTGCACCTCTCTTCTATTTCTTTGGCCTTCTTCCGCCAAGTATCCTGCTCTTTTATAAGTTTTGTGTTAACCTGAAAACCCAATATTGCATAAGGAAACCTTTCGAGAATTGAACAATGATCAACTAGGCAGAGATACTCTTACTTCAGTGATACCACTTTTTTCCTCTTCACATTTTTCAATCTTATTCTGAAGCTCCTGCATTGTGTTAACAACAATTTGCTCTACTGCTTCGGCAATACTACTTTCTTGCTTGCTTCTCGCCTCAACAATGAGAGATTCATAGTACTGTAAGACATCACAATTGCAAGTAGTTGAGATCTCTTGAATCAGTATGCCATTAGGTGGCTACAACTTCACCTTCTATTAAGTCTGTTCATATATACATAAGAAGAGAAAGAAACAAGCATCAGAAGAACCACTTGCCTGTCGCTGTCCCTTTAGTTGACTTGCAAGAAGGTCATTATACTCGATTACAATCTGTTCCACAAAAATAAAACCACTGAGGCAAACTGATGATCTAAGATTCATATTCTTTTTCCAGGAAAAAAAAA
>Ga0041059_1002487_pt1 | contig 13645 bp, 7 predicted proteins | sample AraColnosormetaG_FD_56232 | JGI IMG/M metagenome (GOLD analysis project Ga0041059, IMG submission 56232) | Arabidopsis roots microbial communities from North Carolina, USA - Col MF nosort | ecosystem: Host-associated > Plants > Roots > Unclassified | place: USA: North Carolina | collected 2013-09-02
TTTTCAAGGAAAAAAAAAAAAAGATTAAGAAGAAGGTTGTAACATGTCACAAAAGTAGTTTTTTTTTTTCTTTCTTTTTTGTTGCTGTTATTACATGTAACTTTTGGTAATAAAATTGCTTGATGAAGCATACATGATATACAACAATAATCTCGAAGTTACACTTTCTTGCACATTTCCTCTTGCGTTATTTAGCTTATTTGCAGACTTTCTCTCCACTCCTTTGCCAAATTTTGCTTCCCTATCTCTCCTCTCTTTTCTCTATCTCTCTCTATATATATACACACATCCATATGTTCATAGAAAGAATGTAAAATCACGCTTTACTCGTTTTCTCTGCATCATCAACAACTCCTCAAGTCATTACGCACTATTCAAAAACTAAAAAAGAAAGAAAGAAAGATCGAAAAAGTGAAATTTTCGATTACGGTTTGAGTAGGAAACGAGTAAACACAACAAAAGGTTCACAATGGATTCAAGAAAGTTCGAAGAAGACGAAGATCGAAGCATTCGTTTACAGGTTTTTATCACATTAATTTCTTACTTTGTCTCTAAACTGTTTTTCATTTCAATTAGATTTTCTTGAAAACTTTTAATCAATGCTTCTACATTTTCACTTAATATCGTCCTCTTCATATTTCTTAAGATTAAAATGAATAGTATCTCAATTTAAAGTTCCTATCAAATACTTGTAAACTTTTTCGGTTTTGTTTAATCAATGGAGTAGTAGTTTTAACAATTGAATTTTCTAAAAATTATGTTTGTCTTTGTATAGGTCTCGGAGCTTCAAAAATTGGAGGAAGCTATAGGCTCAACCGACACCGTTTTTGATCTAAGAAGCAGTATCGAGAAAGGCGACAGCGGCGAAACCGCAGACGCAGCTTCTATTTCCTCCGCGACCGCGTTTCGTAGAAAATCAACAGTCCCAGCTCCGGAGAAGAAGCTAACGCTATTCGCTCTACAACTCGCGATTCTTGAGAAAACCGCCACTGGAATCGGAACCCTAGGGTTTATCTGGGCCACGGTGGTTCTTCTCGGCGGCTTCGCAATCACACTCGACGGTTCCGATTTCTGGTTCATCACCATCATTCTCCTAATCGAAGGTGCTCGAATCTTCAGCAGAAGTCACGAGCTCGAGTGGCAACACCAAGCCACGTGGACCGTCGCCGGCGTCGGAATCAGTAGCTTTCGCGCTCTCCGATCAAGCTCAGCCTCGCTTTTCAAAAATCTAAAACGAATCAGGTTCAATTTTGCATAAATCGATCAGCCTCGCTTCTAACATTTGAGTAACGATCGTTTATGTTTCTCTGCAGTGATTCAATCTTCAAGCCACGATCGAGAGAAGCGACGGCAAGAGACTGCGTCGTTCCAGAGACGACGTTAGAGACATGGAAGAACTCAGACGTACCTCTTCTTCCATACGCGAGATGGTTCTTCATTTCCAGTACAGTGAGTCGTCTTCTTTACTGGCTCCAGCTTCTCTCTGCCACGGCTTGTGTAGCTCTATCTTCTTACAAGCTTATTAGGCATAACTATGGAGATGTTCACAAAGGAGATACGGATAAGAGGAATAGACAGTCTGCTCTCAATATATTCTACTCGCTCGCCTTTGCTGAGGCGTTGTTGTTTCTTGTGGAGAAAGTTTATTGGGAATGGCAAGTCAGTGTTTGTAATTTGCTTGAGAATGTGACTAGAGAATGTGAGTTTGGGGTTAGTGGTTTGGTTTCGATCAAGAGGTTTTTCTATGATTCGTATTCCAAGTGTGTCAATGGGAGTATATTTGATGGTTTGAAGATGGATATAGTGAGCTTTGGTATGGAGCTTTTGAACTCGAACTCTTCTGATGAACAGCTTATTGGAGTGAGGATTCTTAGGCAGTTTTCAGTGACTGAACGGTACTCGGAGGATACACTTGAGAAGATCGGAATCAACTTTCCCGTTATTGAAAGGTTTGGTTTTTACTAATGAAAATATTAGATTTTACAGAGAAATGAGTTGAGGAAGTTTTGTAATTGTTGCTAACTTTTTGTTTAACTAGGTTGGTGGAGATGTTGAACTGGAAAGATCTGCAAGAGGAAGAGATTAGGAGATCAGCCGCTGAGATACTATCGAAACTAGCTGGCAAAAAGCAGAATTCTTTGAGAGTCGCTGGGATTTCTGGTGCAATGGAATCGATTTCATCGTTGTTAGAGAACACGAGATCATCAGGTGAAGCTCCTGATGAGATTGGAGAGAAAAAGGTGTTCCATGACCATAATCTACACTACGATTTCTGGAGATTCAACAATTTGGGCCTTCTAATTCTGAAGAAATTAGCCAAGGATCATGACAACTGTGGAAAACTCGGCAACACGAGAGGTCTTCTTCCGAAAATAATTGATTTCACACACGCGGATGAAAATCTGTTGAGGGATGAAAACGCAGACATAGCGAGGTCACGGGTTCTGACACTGAAACGGTCGCTACAGCTGGTGAAAATGTTAGCCAGCACAACAGGGAACACAGGGAAGTGCCTCCGGAGAGAGATCTCTGAGATTGTATTCACAGTTAGCAATGTGAGGGATGTACTGAAACACGGGGCGAGATACCCAAAGCTGCAGAAGCTCGGGATTGGGATATTGACCAACCTTGCACTTGAGGCCGAAGCTCGGGAGAGAATTGGCGGAACTGGTGGTGTTCTGAAAGAGTTGTTCAACATTTTCTTTAAACGGGAAACACGCGGAGATGAAGGGAATGAGGGATGTGTGAGGATCGCTGCAGGAGAAGCAATAGCGATGCTTGTGTTGGAGAGCAAGAGCAACTGCCTCCATGTTCTTAGGCTTGGGGTTATGGGAAGACTTGTGGAAGCACTTGAAGTTCCTTCGATCCGTGTGAACGCTGCGAGAGTGTTGAGAAACATGTGCTTATACTCCGGGGATGAATGCTTTCATGACCTGAAGTTCGTTAAAGCAGCAGCACCAACGGTTAGTATATACACTTACGATTGAAAAACTTAGGTACAACTCGAATCTAGTATAACTATTTTTTCATTTTGTTGCAGGTCTTGAAATCAATAACATCAGAAGACAACAAATTACAGGAAGTGATGGTGGGATTAGCAGCACAAGTGTTTAGATTCATGAGCTCAAAAGAATCAAGCTATGTTTTCATGTATTCAGGCATCAAGAGACAAGAACTGGCAAACTCGTTGGTCTCAATTCTGAAAAAGAACGACAAGCCCGCGATTAAGGTTCCAAGAATCAGGAGGTTTGTAATTGAGCTTGCGATTTGGATGATGGAAGATGATGAGTTGGAGGATAATGTAGCATTGTTTAGAGAGATGGGTCTAGAGAAAGAGCTTGAGAAGGTTCTAGAAACTACGGCTGAGCTTGAGAACTTTGATGTTTTCTCCGGTACTGTTGGACTAAGCCGTCATAGCAGAACTGTCCATTCACTAGCAGAGCTAGCCTTGGAAATTCTTAGAGGATAAATGAAGAATACACATCATCCTGCAAAATATCTTCAAAGCTCTGCATTAGAGCTGCAAATATGACTCATTGTTTTGTAAGAAGAATGAATAAACAATGTACAAATGTGATGGTTATGGAATATATTCTTTAATTTATTTGATTAAATTCTGCAAGAAAGGTCTAAACGAAAATTGAAGCTTAGGATTTGATTCTTAGTCCAAAGTTAAGGACAAAGTAAAGAATTGAAAACATTGCTTTCAGCAGAAGGAACATCTATTCCTATGAACTGGATATATATCAATATATACAAACATGACACACACAGAGATCTTGTGATCATCCCAAGACAAAACCAGAGAAAAAGACCTGTCTGTTTTTTTAAGAAGTCTTTATATTATTTTTTTTGTCGGAGAATCTTATAAGCATGGCTTCAGGAGGATCAAAGTCGGCAGCTTTCATGCTTCTGATGCTGAATCTTGGTCTCTATTTCGTCATCACCATCATCGCTTCTTGGGCTGTTAATCACGGCATCGAGAGAACTCGCGAGTCTGGTAACTAACAAAGATAACAACTGATTAAGTAACAATTAATCCAACGTTAGAAAATGTCATCATCAATCTTCTTTTTGTGGTATTTTGCAGCGTCGACACTGTCACTTCCGGCGAAGATATTCCCGATATACTTCCCGGTGGGGAACATGGCGACCGGTTTTTTCGTAATATTCACGTTAATCGCCGGCGTCGTCGGAATGGCCACATCACTCACCGGAATCATCAACGTTCTTCAATGGGACTCTCCGAATCTCCACTCCGCCGCGGCTTCCTCTCTAATCTCCTGGTCTCTCACTCTCCTCGCCATGGGGTAAACAAACTTAACCATCCGGTTTTTATTAAATTAAACCGGTTTTAATCCGGTTCAGTTTCTTTTCATTCTCCTTAAACCAAATCTAAACCGATATGATGTTGATACAGATTGGCCTGCAAGGAGATCAACATAGGCTGGACCGAAGCCAATCTAGTGAGCTTTTTACTCTCTGATTTAAAATTTAATTCTAAGAAACTGAATTTGTAAACTGTTTTTCTACGGATACTTATCATGTTTTGTGTTTTGTTGATTCTTTTTTGCAGAGAACTCTTGAAGTTCTGACTATAATTGTGAGTGCTACTCAGTTGTTGTGCACCGGAGCTATTCATGCTGGAGTCGGAGAAACAGTCGCCTCCGGAGAAAGGCCTCATCTTGGGAGAGTTTGAGTTTCATGATTCTTCTTAAAAGCGGTTTTACATTTGCTTCAGATCGTGTAATTTGTGTGTTGTGTCTTGTGTGTGTTTATTCTTTTGTTTTGTTTGATTATTATGATCATGTAAAATGATTAGTTGGTGTGAAGAAAAAAAAGAAAAGAGATTGATAATAATATTACACATTACATTCTTTGCAACAACTTAGCATCAAACGATTTGATACTCTAAACATGATCTGCATCTTCCCCGCCCACTCCCAAAATAACAAAATCCTAATTCTTATCAGTTCTCACTTTCTCAGATCCTCTGGAACAAGCAACATAAACAAACACACAAGAGAACAAACATGTCACCGGAAGCGTCGTCATTACAATGATGATTATCATTAGGAACCACAATGACCACAAAACTCCCACCTCCACCACCACCTCTTGCATCGACGATGTTATCAAAAAGGTTAAGATTAAGTAACGGCGACCAAGACTTTATCTTCTTCAAGGGTAAAGCAAAAACACCTACAGCAACGATAACAACCTCTTTAGTTCTTTCATTTCTCACACTAGAATCTTCAACAACTTTCAGACATGATACGGATGATCTTTAATTTCAGACATCAATGAAGAAGATTGATCTTACATGGTCAAGCCGAGTTCATCATCTCTGCCAACAAAGTTTCTTCCCACCCTCACGCATAATTTCATAAGCAAGCTTATACTTCTCCAGAGACGATGTCCCAAACTCTATGTACTTAGAAGCAGCTTCCCTCAAACTCCAAACCATCAAGGCCTTGAGATCCTGAGCACTCACGCCTGATTCCATATCACGCACAAACCCAAACTCTGCGTTCTTGGTCCATCGGTGCAGTATATACCGAGACGGGAGCTCTCTTATGTCCAGCAGATTAAACACTTTTAAGATATGTCGACACAGAAGTCCTTCGTGCTCAAACATTTGACAGCTGCAACTCGAATTGAGATTCGACGCACTGAAAGTCACGGCGTGTTTCTCACTCTCGTTCCCACATTTCCTCACCAAGAACCTACTGATTGCTCCTTCTTCATAAGTCTTTAAACAGAGATAATTGTAAGATTGGACGAGCTCGTTCTGGAAGATTCTGAAGACGGTAAGCGTGTAGAGTCTTCTGCATTGTTCTTCCACCGGTTCTTTTGTCTGTAGAAACGGCTGCAAGTTGTAAGAATTGAAATCCTCTTTTCTTTCCTCTTCCCTTCTCTGCTCGAGTGCTTGTTCATATCGAGAAATGAATTCTCTGAGAGGCGTTAGAGCGTCAAGTGAAGCACCAAAAAAGGGCTCAATGGTTCCGTTTATTGGGATTCCAGCGAAGAAACTTGCTCTTAGATACGCGGGAACCCAATTCTCTCGTTGTTCGTAGATTTCTCTGAGCCAAACATCGTCTCTAAGACCATATTTGTTGATGAGAGCGCTCCAAACTGAGTCAAACTCGACTATTGTCTGAGTCTGGTATATACATTTCTCATATTCATACTTAAACTCGCTTGGAAACGGTATGAGGTTTTCCCGCTCTTTTTCCCTAATTTGCCAAGCTGAGTACCGATGATGTGCCCCGGGAAAGACTTGGACCAAAGCTTGCTGGATAGGCAAATCTTGATCAGCTACAATGGATCTAGGACGACGACCCGACATGGCACGAAGCCATGTCTGGAACAACCATAAGAAAGCCTCTTTAGACTCGTCAGCAACCATAGCACAACCAAGAAGTACGGGTTGCCTATGATGGTTAAAACCGATGATAGTAGCAAACGGAACAGAGTAGCTTCCTTTTCTGTATGAAGTATCGAAAACAACGGAATCACCAAACTGACTGCAAGCAAATCTTGCTCGGCTATCCGCCCAGAAAATGCTCATGCAACTTCCATTATTGACATCCAATTCGACAGCGTAAAAGAATCCCATGTCTTCGGTTTGTCTAGACTGGAAATAATCGAGAAGCAGCGGATACCATTCTTTACCAATCCTGTTTTCTCGAGTTTTCTTGATATGGTTGTTGCCGAAGTCGTTTAGTTCAATAAGATCAACAGAATCCAATCCTCCTGTCCCATCGTCCGGTATCTTTTTCATACCAGCGTCATTCTTCTTCCCTGGTTCAAGGTCATGATTATGATCTTTATTGAGACGGTCAACAATCCAACCACCAGAGTCTTGTCTTTTAATCCTCATGTAAGCTCCACAACCCATTCTTGAAGGATGCTGAAACCCTTCTCTTGAACAAACAAACCGTCTTGATGTGATCGAACCGTCAACTTTGGATCGAAACAACTGACCTATACGAACTCTAAACCCAACAACTTCCGCATACGCCTGATAAAACTGGCACGCTTCATTAGCTGAACCAAACTCCAACCCTGCATACGGCTCAGTACCCGTAACCGCTTTAGCTTGCTGTGTTTGATGATGATCATCACTCACTTCTCCTTCACCACCACCACCTTTAAACCGCTTAAAACCACCAGGGCAGGACCGTGTTTCTCTATCAGACTCATCAACAACTTTCATTTTGGGTCTATGTGGATTGACAGTAACACCTAGCTTTGTAGGAGCTGGAGCTCTCGAAGGTCGCGGAGTCGTTTCCTCAACACTACCTTCACCTCCAAGCTCATGGTTATGCTCTTTTTGTATCTGGTCAAGAACCCATTTCCCTGTATCACGTCTCTGCACACGAATAAACGCGGTACATCCAGTTCTCGAATTCAGCTGAAAACCTTCTTTCGAACAAACAAACCTCCTAGACGAAACCGTACCATCAGTTCTTGATCTATACAACTGACCAGTCCTAACCTTAAACCCCGTCCTAGCAGCGTAAGCGTTGTAGAACTCACGAGCTTCCTCTGCAGTATCGAATTCTAGACCCACATAAGGTTCAACTCCTGAACCTCCTTCTTCATCTTCACTAATACCATTGTTGTGATGCAAAATCCGTACAGGATATGATGATTTAGCAACCATATTGTTGAAACTAGTAAGCTCAGTATCTACACTGCAATTGAAAACATAACAATTTTCAAAACTTGAAGCTTTACAAGAAGATTCGAAATCTAAGTACACTTATCTAATTGAAGCCAACGAACACAAGAACGGAGATATGAAATTCAGGGAAATAAATAGAAACAAAAATCAGAAAACTACCTCTCCATTCTCGTCGAAGCGACCACCAAAGACCAAACGAATCGGTAAAGGACGGAGATTGCGAGAAAGCTTGAAACTTTCAGCTAGATGTCGTCGATTGGAATTTACTAAAAGGATTCATTTCATGACCTTCCACATTCTCTTTGCGCGGGAAATTGAGGGTGGTAGGAACCAAATTAATTAGGGATTTCAGCGAAGACGATAGATAGATAGATAGATACAGAGAGAGAAGAAGAAGAAGCTAAAGCAAAGCAAGCACCTTTTTTTATCCGTCAAATTGACCTCTTTTTTATTTTTTTTTTAAAAGCAAGACCAATCTAAAAATTGATGTCGTCATAACATTATTGACAAATTATATTTGATGCTGTAATAAACTTTGTTTAATTATTCTTATTTACTCCAAAGTCCAAACCTTTTTCATCATCTCCTGGAAATGACACAGAAAGATCCAAATCTAGGGTTCCGGTGATAAGTATTCGACTTTCTTTTCCCGGAATAAAAAATTCACCTCCTTTCTTCTACAATTTGCTTCTGGCTCTCTTTGGAGCTTGATTTCGAGTTTGCCCACGAGTTTTTTGAGTTAGTGATACGCCATGAGTAGAGGTCAGTCGTATTTGATTAGCTTCTTTAGAAACCGAACTCGAAAGAACCCTAATACCCAGATACGGAGTCTAACTGTCGAGTCTCGTGATTGTGAATCCAAGCCCGATGAGCAAAAATCGGCTGTGAGTTATACGGAGATGGCTAAAACTGTGTCTACCATCATGAGAGAGAGACAGAGATGGCAACAAACTCTGGTATCTGATTTTCCTTCGTTTGATTTCGCTGATCCTCTGTTTTTCGGCGAACTGTTGAAATCTCAGAACAATGTTCTGTTTTCTCTGTGGTTTTTCCGGTGGTTGTGTTCCAATTATGATTACACACCTGGTCCTGTTTCTTTGAATATTCTCTTTGGTGCCCTTTTGGATGGAAAAGCCGTGAAAGCTGCGAAGAGTTTTCTCGATACCACTGGCTTTAAACCTGAGCCTACGTTATTAGAGCAATACGTGAAGTGTCTTAGTGAAGAAGGGTTGGTAGAGGAAGCTATTGAAGTGTATAATGTACTGAAAGATATGGGAATTAGTTCTTCAGTTGTGACTTGCAATTCTGTTTTATTAGGTTGCTTGAAAGCGAGGAAACTCGATCGGTTTTGGGAACTTCATAAGGAAATGGTAGAATCTGAGTTTGATTCAGAGAGGATTCGGTGTTTGATTCGAGCTTTGTGTGATGGTGGGGATGTTTCAGAAGGCTATGAGCTTTTGAAGCAGGGATTGAAACAAGGGCTTGATCCAGGACAGTATGTGTATGCTAAACTGATATCTGGATTCTGTGAGATTGGGAACTATGCTTGTATGTCGGAGGTTCTTCATACGATGATAGCGTGGAACCATTTCCCGAGTATGTATATATACCAGAAGATTATAAAGGGGTTGTGTATGAATAAGAAGCAGCTTGAGGCTTATTGTATATTCAAGAATCTGAAAGATAAAGGCTATGCACCTGATAGAGTTGTGTATACTACGATGATTCGAGGATTCTGTGAGAAGGGATGGTTAGGGAGCGCGAGGAAGCTTTGGTTTGAGATGATAAAGAAAGGGATGCGACCAAACGAGTTCGCTTACAATGTGATGATACACGGGCATTTTAAAAGAGGCGAAATTTCGCTTGTTGAAGCATTCTACAATGAGATGTTGAGAAATGGCTATGGAGGAACAATGTTAAGCTGCAATACGATGATAAAGGGTTTCTGCTCACATGGAAAATCAGACGAGGCCTTCGAGATTTTCAAGAATATGTCTGAAACCGGGGTTACACCGAATGCAATCACGTATAACGCTTTGATAAAAGGATTTTGCAAAGAAAACAAGGTTGAGAAAGGCTTGAAACTATACAAGGAGCTTAAGGCCTTAGGTTTGAAGCCTTCTGGTATGGCATATGCTGCACTAGTGAGAAATCTGAAGATGTCTGATTCTGTTGCAACTTCTTTAAATCTAGAGATTGTCTGAAAGAAACTTATTTTTGTTGGGAGTCTTGTCTGACTCTAGAACTGTATAACATTAGGTTGATTCATCATCCACAAAAAGGCCAATTCCTTTTTTTAGCATCTGTATTTTTTTTGGTTAATAAAACAAAAACGGTTTCATTGAATGATTCTTGTCCATTTCAAAGATTACATACAAAAGCAGAATCTTCATATAAAGATATTAAAAGGTAACAAAAGGTTGTGGTCTTTAAATGTAGGACAAGTTATATTTGAATCTGAACAACTCAGGGGCAACACAGAGTGAATCAAAAGTTACATTACTACACTCACTAGGAAAAGCAGCAGTTTCATGTTAAGACGAGCAGTTATGAAACATTGGACACACAGAGTTCACAAGAAACTTCATCTGCGTGGAACAGAGAGATGAGGAGGCAAAAGAATTTTTAACGTTCGAGGTTTTTCAAGCCAGACAATTTTTGAATCTCCTCGATGATGAGCTCCTTTTCCTCTTCGAATTGATCATCTTCGGAACCTAAGCAAGATTTTTAAGTAAAGGAATGAGTCTAGTTTAAAGGGTAAGATTTATAGAATTTTAGTATTGAAATAGTTTGAAACATACCTTTACCAGGGGACAAATCGTGGAGGAGTTCGAGTAATTTCTCATGGTTTCTTGCCAATATGATCTTCACTTCTTGCGGCTTATTAGGATTCGCAACAAAGATCTGTAAGCACACAAATATATAAGGTTTAAAAAAGGCTTCAAACTCTGATAATAACAACTTCATCCTCAATTATTACCAAATTAACTACAAAAAGAAAGCGATCTGTTACCTTAAATATATGGAAGGCTGATATCTGAATGTTCTTGCTCGAGTCCTACTCAAATGAACATGAACCATTAACATGATATAACGTATGAATTTGTGAAAAATTTGAAAAATGAAACCACAAATTCATCGCTCACCTTCAAAAGTGTCATTATGACTTTCAAATAACGAACTTCTAAGATGAATTTCTTCATTATGTGGGAATTTGGAGGCTCCAACAGGAAATCCGAGAGAAGCTAAATCAAACCACGAATAGTTCATTGTTAACTAACTATTTCAGAGATGGACATAGAACCAAAAAATGATTTGTAGGGAAGAGAACCTTCAGTGATTGTCTTCTCGTCACATAATTTGAAGATGTCAAAAGTCTTTCATAAACATCAAAGAACTGAAATTACCATAAGTAAATAGTCTATGAGCTAAAGGAGAAGAAGCAAGTGTTCATGATGTATAATTCATTTCACTATAGGATTTTATAACCGAAAAAATGCTTCTCATGTTTTCATCTAAACTTGACAAAGATGCTGAAGCAAACCTCAGTGTAATGAGAGGTGAGAAACTCAGAGACTACAGAGTCATGTTTTGTAAGAAGATCCTGCGAGAGAGGTAAGAAAGTACAATGAATAAATAGGCAAAATCTGAAACAATTCCAAGTCAATAATCATAGTTGATAAAAATCACCTTGAATGTTGAAAATGCATCAGAAGCAACATCAAAGTTTGGCAATTCCACGAACTTGAAGAATAACTCAAAGCAGGCAGACTCTAATATGTACCTGAAAAGCCACTACGTAAAACTTAACCGCGTGAAAGATAAATCTCAACCATTGCGCGTCAGTGAAACCAAGATATTGGGTTTTCCTTACTTAGCAAGACTTGGGAATTTAATGCATTCCCTAAGCATACTTCCACAATGCAGAGCAATCTCCTTATTGTCATAGCTGTGTTCATAAACGGTGAATTCTTGGTATTAACTCAAAAAGGTACAGATCAAATCAACTACAGAACATTTCAGCCAGACAAAAAAAATATATAAAAGTAGAATCTTTAGTATTATACCATACAACTAAAGAGTCAAGCAACTCAAAATGCTCTTCAAAGTATTGCACACAGCAATAAGTGTCGCCGACCTTTTGCTTCAACAGGATAGACCAACAATGCAGTAAATCTTTTCTTGTCTGCATCATTTACCCAACAGGTTCGTAACAGATTCTATTAAACACACACAGAGGGAGACAATTTTAAAAAATCTCACTTACTTCCCATCCCAAAATATGAAGCTTATGAATAACAAGAGAGACAACATCTTCTTTGCAAAACTCTAATGCTAACTGTACAGCCTGATCAGCATTTGGTTCAGTCTCACCATCTCCAGAAAGTATTCCTCTTAGAGAAGAAAAATTCTTCTCAACTTCTTCCAAAGCCTAAAAGACAAACCAGAGAATACATTTCTGAATTCTTCAATTAAAAAAAATCAGATTTGCCAGAATCCCATATAACCAAAACTCAAAATTTAAGCTACAAGCAAACATCAATCAAACAAATGAGTAAAACCCATTTCGAAAATTAAGAAGTTAGGCATAAAGGTACAAACTTTTTGGTAGAGAATAAAGAGAGAACCTTCTCGAGGGCTTTAACTTCGACGACGGTCTTGGTGTCGAGAGCCATAAGACTGTCTCTGATGGCTTTAACAACCTCTTGAGGCGTTTTAGGCCTAGAGGGCTTGAAGAATGAGAAAGACATGAGATCAGATTCGGATTCCGCTTTTATGATTCTGAGCTCAGAGACGGAATCGTGGATCGGATGAAACTCATTCAATAGCTATACGAAAACAAGAGAAAGGGTAACACATCCTTTCGCTTCCTCTTGTTCAAGCAGATCGTCAAATCATAGGCACATTATTGTTTTTTCTAATTACGATTTTGTGACAAATTTTGACCAAACGAAAAATGGATAAATACCATTAACTTTAAAAGTTTATGCAAGCAAACAAACTTTATAACTGTAGTTCCCAACTTCTAATCATATCTAAATCAATTGTGAAATTTTTAGTCCAAGAGGATTATAGATATATGTTATCCTGTTGTAATATTTAGGATAGTACAAATTTGGGGAATGACAAAAAAAATTAACTGTTTGTATTACCAAAAATTCATAATTTGGGGAAACTCAACTCATTACCTCTTATGGACCAAAAAATAGAATTAATCTTGTTAAAAGCAGTGTTGTTTTGTTCGCTTTAAGCTAGAGATCCAGTATGGACGCAACGTGTATATCTATCTTTTATTCAATTCAGTGTTGGCCCAACAAGGCCCAACTATATGTGTCATTACGAAAATATAAGACCTTCTTTTCTCGTATACCAAACCGTTAACCTTCTTCTTTTTTTCCCTCTCTAAACCGTTACAATAAACCTAATTATTTTTCCCTCTAGAACAAAAAAAGACAATACATATAGTGGATATATATGTCTACAAGTTCCCTATATTGCTTAAGACTATATGGTTATGATTTGTCTACTTTTTTTTTTGTCACTCAAACTGAAATTTGATTGATAAACTTGATGTGGAACCAGGGAATTACACGATGCCCAAACAATGGAAGCAAAGCCGACGAACGAAATTAAAGTTCTCAGAGATAAAGCCGGAGGAAAACGAAGATATCTCCGGAAGCATAGCCCTATGAAAGGGAAACAAAAGAAACTAAAACACAAAGCAGCAAAAATTGGACCCTAAAGCGTAAGAGAACGAACCCAAATACATAAACAGAGACAACAAGACTAAAAACCAAAGAAAACAATAGCTACAAGCGGCAAATAAGACCTCCTCCTCAGAAGCACTTGCGAAGAGACTTACTTCGGCTGCCCACGGCCACCCCGAAAAAAAATCTGCCACCTCCTATCATAAAGAGAGCCAATCTCTCGAAACCAGAACCAAGAACTTCATAA
>Ga0041059_1002488_pt1 | contig 13645 bp, 15 predicted proteins | sample AraColnosormetaG_FD_56232 | JGI IMG/M metagenome (GOLD analysis project Ga0041059, IMG submission 56232) | Arabidopsis roots microbial communities from North Carolina, USA - Col MF nosort | ecosystem: Host-associated > Plants > Roots > Unclassified | place: USA: North Carolina | collected...
ACATTCCGTTCCGGTCTTCCAACATAACCGAATAAACAGCATCCGGACAAACATAAAAAAACTGAAAACCAAGAGGTAAAGAAAATGCATAGTTCGCTAACTCATCCGCTAGACTATTAGTTTCCCTATACTTGTGAGAAATCCGGACTATCTAGTCCTTTGATATAAAGCCATAGCACATGCGTATTAGGAAGGACAGCGGGTGAGATTCACTTATCCCTGTCCGAAGAAACCCAACAACAACCTCCGAGTCCACCTCTAACTCTAATCGGGATACTTTACACTCCCAGGCCATGAATAACCCGTAGTATACACCCCATAACTCAGCAAGAGGTGTTGAGCATATCCCGATATTAATTGCAAACCCTCTGCGCCATTCCCCATTGCTCTCCTGTAAGACCCCTCCTGCCGCCGCTAATCCGGGATTGCCTCTTGACGCTCCGTCTGTATTCAGCGTGCACCAACCTTCACTTGGTCTACTCCATGAGATTAGTCTATCTTCTCTGCCCACTAATCTCCGAGACACTCCTACCACCGCATGTGCTTTAATAACTTCCCGAGCTAGGTCCATATAAAAAATGTTTGGTTTTCTTAGGTATCCATATATTATTTTTATGATTTTCTCGAATTGAACTCAGAAAAAATGAAAAAAAATTGAAACCAAATTTATTTAGCAGTACCGATGAAAACATTGCATATTTGGTTTTAAAGTTTTATCTTTGGGTTATAAACTTTTTTCTTTGGTTTGGTATAACATCAGTTTATTTCACACCTGATCATAAATTAAGTGCAATTAATTGGAAATTGGAATACCTATTTTTCTTTGTTCGACATTTAGAAGAAACTGAAGAACACTTACATTAACATTACAAATACAAACCCTACCACTCCCTTGTTTGGTTAGTACTAGCAGTTTACTTAAACAACAAGAAACAACTACAACATTTAAGGTTATATGGCTCATATCTCCTTAAGAGCCTTCAACACATCAAGCATGTTAGGGCGCTTAGCTGGCGTTTCAGCAAGACAAAGCATAGCTATCTGAAGCAGACGAAGCTGAGAGTTCTTCAAAGCCACAGATACGAGCAGTGGATCAATAACATCCACAGCTTTCCCTTGGTTGATCTTCTGAATCGCCCAACCAACCAAGTTCCCTCCTTCACTCTCCTTAAAGTCTGGACCGGTTGGCTCTTTCCCTGTGACAAGCTCCAATAGTATCACGCCAAAGCTATAGACATCTCCTTTGGTTGTGGCTCGGGCACTCTGACCATACTCCGGTGGGATATACCCGAAAGTCCCTGCTATGACTGTACTAACATGGGATTCACAGGCACTAATTAGTCTTGCTAGCCCAAAATCCGCCACCTTTGGTTCAAAATCACCATCTAACAGAATGTTGCTCGCTTTGATGTCCCTGTGTATAATGTGAGGGATGAAACCGTGATGTAGGAAAGCTAGACCTCTTGCAGCTCCAACTGCGATTTTGAGGCGTTTTGACCAGTCCAGAACCTCTAGCATCCCAGTTTGGTTCCTTAACCAGTGATCTAAGCTTCCATTTACCATATACTCATATACCAGAAGCTTCTCTTCACTGAAAGAGCAATATCCAAGCAAAGACACAAGATTCGGATGCTTCACTTTCCCTAGAGTCTCCATCTCTGCCATGAATTCTCGGTTTCCCTGCGTTTTGGCTTCACTTAGCTTCTTCACCGCTACTGTTTTCTCACCTGGTAAACAAGCTTTGTAAACCGTCCCAAAACCACCGTCTCCTATAATGTTCTTCTTAGAGAAATGATCTGTAGCCTCGACAATATCTCCTAAACGCACCTTCAGAAGCGGCTGCTCGAACATTGCTATATTGATGCTTAAAGGCTCCCTTGATCTGCTTCCACTTAAGAAATACAGGTTCTGATCAACAAACCCTTTCAATCTGCTTTCCTCCATTCGCTCTGGATCATCTCTTTGCTTCACTCTCTTTGTCATAGCCCATCTGCGCAGAGAGAAAACAAACACAAAAACGATGATCGTAAAGCCAAGCATGAGTCCTGCAATCCCCCAAGCACTCCTCAACTTAGTTCCCTCGATCTTGCAATCTGATCCAACCACTCTGCCACACAACTCTTTGTTCCCTGAAAGCAATGCCTTGGAAGGATCCTGACAAACACCATCACTCGGCACCTCTCCTCGCAGATTGTTCTTGGCTAGATTCAAGAACTCCAGATTGGGCAATCCACAGATCTTTGTTGGTATCTCTCCAGATAACAAGTTCTCAGAAACATCAAGGTACTCCAGCTGCGTAAGATTACCAAGTTCTGAAGGTATTTCCCCGGTGAACTTATTCTGCTCAATGTAGAGGCCGACAAGTTTTTCCATTGTAGACAGTTCTGATGAAAGCTCGCCACTTAGGTTGTTAAAGCTCAAGTCCATGTGTGTAAGCTCTTTCAAGTTCCCAAGAGAAGCAGGAACCGGTCCATCAAGCTTGTTCTTAGTCAAGTTTAGCTTCACCAAGCTACCTAACAAGCCAAAGCTTTCTGGAATATGGCCATTGAGCTGATTATTCGCCAAGTTTAATCCCTGCAACTTAAGAGAGTTGCCCATCTCCTTTGGAATAGATCCAGTCAGTGCATTTCCAGATAGATCCAGGATTGTGAGGTTGGTCAAACGAGAGAGTGAAGCTGGAATCTCTCCAGAGAGATGGTTGTTGCTCAGTGAAATCTCTACCAATACCAAACACTCGCCAAGTTCTTCTGGTATAGGGCCAGACAATCTATTGTAGGAGAGATCAAATATCCCATGGTGCTGAAGAAAGCTGAGATCAGGCATCTCAATCTGATGGAAATAAGCAGAGGGTTTTGATGGAATTGACCCGGAGAGATTGTTGTAAGAGAGAACCAGGCACTGAAGCTGAGCGAGAGCAGTGATTTTGTCTGGAATCTGTCCTTGAAGATTGTTGCTGCCTAGATCCAATGTAGTCAAAGAAGTACAATCACCGAGCTCAACTGGTATCTTCCCTTGAAACATGTTTGCATTCAGATTCAAGACAGACAAAGATGTGAGTTTTCCAATCTCTCTTGGGATTTCACCTGTTAACTGATTATCACTGAGAACCAACCGCTTCAGTGAAGCTGCATTACCAATCTCTGCAGGCAAATAACCTTCTAGACGATTATAAGAAGCTGTAAACTCCATCAAGTTCGTTGATTTCCAGAGACTCTTTGGGATTTCTCCTGTGAAGTTGTTGGAATCCAAGTCAAGTGCCATCAATGGAAGCTTCCAAAGATCCTCAGGAATAGAGCCATTGATCTGATTATTAGTAAGTAACAACTCTCCAAGAGAGGAACATCCATCAAAGACCTCCTCAATTGTTCCAGAAAGCAAATTCCCAGAGAGATCAATCGCCTCCAACGAACCTGAACCACAGAGCTCCCTAGGAATCGAACCACTTAACAAGTTGCTAGCTAGACTGAGATGTTTCAACATTGGACAATCCTCAATCTCATGAGGGATTTCACCTGAAAACCGATTGTTAGCTAACAGAAGTGAGTCCAGTACCTTCCATTTCCCCATCCATGAAGGCAATGAACCCGAAAGCTGATTCCTTTCAGCAGAAAACGTCAACAGAGGAATCTCTGAAAGCTCCAATGGCAAAGGTCCAGAGAGAGAATTGAAAGACAGCATCAGTGACTTGAGGCTTTTACAATTACCAAGCTCTGGTGGGATCAATCCAATAAGCTCTGCGGAGACAAGATTTAGTATACTCAGATTATGCAACTCTCCAAACGATTTGGGAATGGAACACTTGAGTGGATTATAAGAAAGGTCGAGCTTTGCTAAGTGTTTCAGTTTCGAAATCTCCTTTGGTAACGGTCCATTGAAGAAGCAAGAAGGTGCAGCAAAGTTCTTCAGCAACGAGATGTTACCAATCTCCGACGGAATTTGACCGGAAAATGAGTTGAGTCCCATGTAAAGATTGGAGAGGTTACTCAGTTTCCCGATTTCAGGAGGGATTTCGCCGGAGAGAGAGTTGTTGGAGACGTCAAGAGAAGACAGTGCAGGTAAGCTGATGAAGAACGATGGAGGAAGTGAACCGGAGAAGTGGTTGTCACTAAGGTCGAGGTAGAGAAGCTGAGGTAACTCACTGAGTAGCCTCGGGAGAAGTCCGGTGAGAGAATTTCCTGAGAGGTCAAGGGTTTGGAGATGTTTTAGATTCCAAATCTCAGGCGGAATCTTCCCGGAGAATTGATTTCCGGCAAGACAAAGCTCTCTAAGGTTCTTCAAACTCGAAATTTCCTTCGGAATCTGGCCTCTCAGAGACAAAGACGGTAAGGAGAGCGAGTTGACTCGTCCAAGCAGACACGTAACGCCAACCCAATCGCAGTGAGACGCGGAAGACGAAACGTTCCATGAAGAAAGGAGAGATGGGTTTTCTAGTGAGCGCTTGAAGGAGATGAGAGAAGTTGTTTCCGAGCTAAGATCAACAATGGCGGAACTCGAAAAAGAGAAGAAGAGAAACAGGAACAATGCGGTAAGAAACGCCATGTTCTTTTAGAGAAGGAGGAAGAAAACTCGGAGATTTAAAAGAGACGATTTTACAGAGAAAGTTTCAATTTTTACAAGAGCAGAGAAGAGAAATCACGCCATTAAAGAGAAAAAGGAAGGGTTTTTTTTTTAGGCGCGATAAAGATGAAGATGAAGATGAAGAAGAAGAAGAAGAGAGAGAGAAAGAGAAGCACGAAACTCACGTGACGTAATAAGACTTCGTAACGGCAATTTAATATTTCTTATTTTCAAGCTTTGTTTTGTTTGCGTGAATTTTTAAATATACATTTGTGATGATGAATAGTTATATATGGATGAAGGCATGGGTCAGAGTCTTGAGAGAGTACGGCTCGAATCTGCAGGAATCCCAACCACTGTGTACCAGATTAAAGCTGACGGGGTTTGTTTTCTAAATATTCGAAAGTTGTATGGTCAAATTGTAATTTTGAGTTTTTGTTTTGGCTTCTTTATTAAAAAGCTGGTCAAATTAATTGTGTATTTTCATTCATTTAATGTGATATCCGAAGATGCTTCAATCAAAACCAATTATAGATAGATTACAGCTAATCATTTTAGGGGGTGGTTTTATGTTTGGGAATTCTTGCATTTACTTTATAGCAGTAGATTTTGATTTATCTAATCTAACTACATATGTTCAGGCTTTTTTCATTGCGAACAAAAACAGAACAAAATTGTATAGTCATTATTCTTAATTTTTATAGTATACAAGTTAATTTTGCTTTCTTGTTTCGAAGATAATTAAGAAAGGGGGTTAAAATTAAGAAAACAGAGAATGTGGTGGTCCATTGTAAATTAAAAAAATGAGGAGAAAAAAGAGCAGAGTTCCCCCACATGTCTTCTTTCCCCTTTGGGAATGTTTAAGCTTTTTCCCTTTGGGATCTGTTTCCATTTTTCTAATCACATAAAGACTTTACCCCCATTAGATTATTAAACCTAATTAAGTGAATATAGTTGATTATAAGGTTAGTGGACCACTCTTTCTCATAAATTCATTATAGGTTGAACTATATAGAATTATTGATCCATGACATAATAATAAGTTAATAAAAAAAATGGTAATGTAATTGAAATTTAAAGTCATATAGACTAGCTCTGCAAATGAAGATTTCGAAGTAGCAAAGCCAAAAATGGGAATGCTTTTTGAAATTGGCGCATCACTGAAACCAAACCAGTTCGAGTCCAACTAATTGAGTGATAGCTTCATTTGTTTGTTTGTTTTTCGTTTTTTCTTTCTTTTGGATCCAAGAACTAATAAGAGTAAAAGTAGTATTAAGTTATTTGCAGAGGAAGAAAATGACTTGGACTTTGTGTGGTCAGATTTTTCTCATCAAGAGCTATAGAGAATCATTCATTATTACCTTTAGTTTTGTTTGACTTCTTCTAGTTCTTGGGTTGAAAATTATAAGAAAGTCTCAATATTTTCATCTATGTACTATAACAAATGGGTCCAACTAATAAAAATAGAAAGATTTTGCAAAATGACCCCATCATTATGTTGACAATTACAAATCATCATCCATAATTAATAACTTGAGCCTCTCCAAAGTCAAAAACAAACGTTACAAACCTAACAAGAAGACTCTCTGTGTTGTGGCTCATCCCCATTTTAAAAGTAAGAAATGATGGGAGACATATAGATTCTCCTCTTTCTTTCTCTGTACATACAAATAATATGTTTATGATCAAGCATTGATCTCGGAGTTGCATTGGTTCTCTCTGCTACAGCTTCTTCTTCCCCAGAACATACTTGAACAAGTTGTTGTTTTCCCAAGTCTTTGCCCTTCTTCTATCTTCTCCTGTTCAGTTGTTGTTCGAGAAGGAGAAGATTCGACGTGTTCTTCGCTATGTCTCTCTGTTCCATGTGTCTCAAAGTTTGGACATGTCCCTTCGTTGCAGGTGCACATTGGAATGTTTACTGAAGGGAATGGGCTGCATGTTACCGGACAGAATATATCAGATGAAACCGAGGCTGCACGGGTCTTGCTGCTGCGTTGTTCTGTTGGTGGGCATGTCGGTGATGATTGATCTGTTGTGTCTCCCGTGTGAAGCATACATGGTGCACAGAACCCGAGTGACATGGGTAACTTCATTTCTCTTGTCAGGGAGCTTGGGAGTCGTTTAAACGCTGTAATTCCATGTCGACAAAGAGGGCAAGGAATTGATCCGGGCGGGCCAACTGTCACCGAGGGAACATTGCTTGAAGAGCAAAGGTATAACGCACATCTCACACATAGCTGATGCTCACAACCTGAAACACAAAACCCGGTTTTTTCAAAGGACACTAATAAACATCTCTCAAAGGATATGACAACAATTTAGACCGAACCTTCAGCAGCAACTGTGCATGTTCTTTCCAGGCAAACGGCACAGATATCGACTTCATCTCCAATGGTTGCAGACTGCAACCCGAACTCTCTGCAAGCAAATAGTCAACAAGAAGAGAAATCATATTGAGGCCAGAGTTTGGCCCTATAAACTCAGATGGAGATTTCTTCATTACCTTGCAATGTTGAGGATACTCAAAAGGGGCAATGATAAGTAGTTGGAATGAGGAAAGGCTGGAATGACAACATCAGAATTTGGTGAAAGCAACGGTTCTAACCAATGACGACTCCACATCCGTGCTATGTCAATAGGTAGCCACCTACAAACATATTTTGGAAAAGGAAAGTTTCCATTCTAACGACGTCAAATACTTCCCTGAAACTGATTTTGAACATGAAGTAAAACATTAGAAGATTGTGATGGAATAACTTACCCGTTGCAGTTCAATGTCATCTTTCTTGCACCTCTTGCAAGAAGAATCTATGGAGAAATACATAAAATGCAGATTCTCTCAAGTCTTTGTCTCCAAAATACCAAAGCAAAAAGAATAAACTTAATAGTATTGTTCTTACCTGACAACATTTCAGATTCCCACCACAAGCAGCATAGTGTAAAGGCGTGCTTCCAGCTCCTGCAACGTTAACGAAGAACAAGATTGTCATCTTGGGAGCAGTATAGAAAGAATCCTTTAGTCAATAAAAAAGAAGGCGGATAGAAAGCTGAGACCAATCATATCCATTGATGTTCCATAATGAAATGTCACAGCGGAAACATTGGCCTCAAGATCAAGCAAAAGCTGCACACAATCAAATAATCCATTCAAGGCAGCCATGTGAAGAGCTGTTATTCCACCATCAGCCGCCTTATTCACAAATTTAGACAATGCGCTGCACCAAAAGACAATTTCTTTTTTTGTTGGAACTACATAGTCAATCAAAACCTTACAAACATGAAGATGGTTTCCAAAAAAAAAAAAACCTTTGCTCAGATTTGTTCTTTGCAGTGACAACACCAGTTTCAGGAAGAGAGTTAAGTTTATCACTAGGTAAAAAATCAGCCAAGACAAGTCTAATACACCTGGCGTGACCATTCACAGCAGCGAAATGAAGCGCTGTTCTTCCAGCTAAATAATCAGCTCTTGTAACCTTTGACAAAGAAAGACGATACTAAGAATCAAAATCAAAACCAAATGTTATAATTTTCTTTCAACTAGTGATGAAAAGAACTCACATTGCATCGGAAAAGCAGAAGAGTTTGCACAACTTCCCAATGTCCGTATCTACAAGCTTGCATCAATGCTGTCTGAAACATGATTAATTGCAAACTTAGCATATTCCTGGATTTTAATAGATTCAGTGTAGGAATCGAATTTGTAACCATTAGTAATCTAAGTCAGATTTCAAACAAAATCGATCTATTAGCCTAATGAGCTCAAACTTAGCCAAAGATTTCACATTTCACTAATGATACAAATCCCTAAATCAAATTAAGATTCGTCGAATCAAAAGAATCGAACTTGAATCAATGAATCAGCTCAGAATCCGCTCAACAATTTCAAATCCAATTGAGAAAAAAAACTGAAACTAGATTTATTACCTGGCCGCAATAATTTCTGGAATTCACATCAGCTCCGTTCTCGAGCAACAATCCGACGATCTAACATCACATATCGGTAAAAGAGAAAACTTTATATTAAAAATTCGAGAACAGTAAAATTATGAGCAATGAAGAGTGAAAAAGAAACCTCGTTATGGCCTTTAGCTGCAGCGAAATGCAAAGGAGAATTAAGACCACCGAAAGTTGAATACTTGGCGAGACATGGATTGCAATCGAGAAGCATCTTGGCTTCCACGAAATCCCCATCTCTCGCCGCCGACACTAATCTCTCGCCGGAGGCAGAACACCCAAATGAATTACCCATTTCTCTCTCTATCTATCAATCTATCTTTCTTCTTCTTCAGATGATGAGAATACTTTTCTCTCTTCTCAAATCCAATTGGATGGTGACGAAAATTAGGTCAACCGTCGTGGAAATATACAGAGAAGGAAGAAAGAATCTGGGATTAGATATGATACTCAAACAGCACGCGAACTCTCTTTTCTCTTTCTCTCTCTCTCTCTCTGGTTTTGTCCGTCTGAGACAAAAAGAAAGACCAGAGGAAGATGCAGGCGAAACATAAACCTGATTTTCCTATTTTGCCCCTACATCTAATTCGTCTTTGCCATTTTGATTCGTCGGCTTCCACTTTCACTTGCCCCACTCGTCCACGTGGCGTCTTTGTAGTTCATCTTCGAGTTTGCTTGCTTGATTCATATTTTTATTTTTGATTAAAACATAAGGTTGCTTGTTCTTCTTAATCACCATATAAAAAACTGTTATATGATCTAATTTATTATGGTTAGTTGGTTTACTATCCCAAATCCATTACCAACATATGAAATATTTCAAAAACTTAGATAAAACCATAATCACCATTTATTTGTTATTTCTTAATGATAGGTGTATAATAAAGTTCATAGAAATAAAGTTCCAAATTCAAACTCTCATACAACGACAACGACAACAACAACAACAACAACAACATGCAGCAATAGCAATAACGACGACGACGACAACAAGAACGGTAAAAACTTCATAAGCCATAAAACTTCAACGGTGGACTGGAAGAGCATTTTGGACATTTCCTAGAATGTTAGTGACCATGTTCTCCATATAACTCCCCAGCTCATTTGGACTCGTGACCATAGTTTGGTCAGCCTTAACATAACAACTAGCTGTCACGAAACATTCTTGTGATTCGCATGGTATTATGGTGAATCCACTGGGTAACAGTTCGACGCCAGACAAATCCCCACCGTTTATTGCAGCTGCAAAATATGGCGCTTCTACGCAAGTGTGGATTATCATTGCTCCTGATTCATCGTAGTATGTTTCTTGAATCAGATACCACTCCTTCGAACCCTTCCACTGCAATATATTTAATTGTTCTCTATTCATAAATCAAATGCTCAATAATCGATTGGTATTACTAAACCAAATGAATTTTTTTACGTACCTCAATGCTGAAAACAGAGACTTCATTCCATGAATTAGGATGTCTTCCGATACGAATTAGTTCTTTCATATCTTTAGCAGACTCTAAATAACTCCATATTTCTTGTTTTTCTGCACCGTTGATTAATCCAAACATTACTTCTGGTTTAGTGTGCATTCTAGCTAAACCGGTAGCGCTAACCAAAACGCAAGGGATCCCACTCATGCCTCGACTTTCTTGCGTGAACATTCTAATGTTATTAGCCGAAACTCCAACTGTATTCAACCGATTCCACCTTTGTCCAGTTATCCCGCAAACTCCCGAACAAAATACGTTAACCATAAATGAAGATAGGTTAAGCAAGTTCTTGCGACAGATCTGGTCGAATACTAAACAAGTACAAACGTTAAAAAACATGGTTAGTGTAAAATCAAACTAAAATTGATGAATAGAACAATAAAAACTTTAAAAAACAGAATTTTCACTACTTTGAATATTGTGACCAATTGAAGGAATAGAAACGGGGCAGGTGTTGTAGTAATGCTTTTGGAGAGCAGTGAGCCATCTCTGTGCACCAAATTCAGAGTTTGAATTGAAAGTGTTCATGCCTTCTTCTTCCTTGTAAACCCAATGGTCGAGAATGGTTACCTACAAATAATAACAAAATCAGAACAAAGCTACCATTATATATATTTAAACTCTATTGAAATTGAAATATACCTTAGAGATACCATTGGCTATATGTTGGATAAGATATCCAGAAGGAAATCTCATATATTCAGGACGTAAATGTTGCGCATATGAGCTGAAATACATAGAAATTTCTGCAATAGCCCATGTATCATCCTCTATATGCCTCGAGCGTCGAAGAAGTTTCACATTCCGAGTTTGAATGAGAGGAGAGATTTGTGGCATAAAATTCACATTAATCTACAATTATAAAGATATAAAATTATCACTAGTTCTAATTTTTGTACGGAAAATAAATAAATGTTTGGTACCTTTTGCAATCCCCGTTGTTGTGATTCCACAGACACATCCGCGATGATTGACGGAAAGATTTTTTGCCAACTTACCTGAATAGATAAACAATATAAGAAAAAAGGATAAATGTGTATATTATTATGATTTCATGTAGTTTGTCACACACTTACATGATTCATAAGATTTGCCACGAGCGATGAAGCATCACATGGGACAAAAGCAGAAGCTCTTGATACCTCATGTACAAACCCGGGTGCGTTTCTTGCGTACCAAGGAAATAATTTAGAGTAGTATTCGTCGAGATTCAATCTCCCGTTACTTGTCCACATCGGAGTTCTTTGCCTCGCAAGAAAAACAACTTCTTTCAGCGAAAGTGACGTCATAACCGCCACTCCGTAACCCACTTCAGTCAAAGACGTAGCAAATGCGGGATATAGGTTCCTGAACGAATTTAATCTCCATATGAAACAAGTCAATGTATCAATCTCGGACCGAAGACGAGCATTCTCCAACCATAGCTCCCTCTCTTCGGTTGAAATGATGGGCTCCTCACAAGATCTGCAGATTGATGGAGAGGTCATAGCATGAATCCTAGCTCTGTTTTCTGCTCTCAGCAAATCATTTTGTTGGTGGAGAAAAATCCTCGTTTGAAGATGATGATACATATCTGACCTTTTCATGTGTTATAGTCATAGAAAAAAACAAAAAACAAAAAAGTTAAACAACTATTGTGAATTTGTGATATGTTGTTTAAAAAATAAAACCTCGTTTGTTTAACAGAAAACCTAAATTGAAAAGAATTGAAACTTTAGTCGAAGATTTAAGAAACCATACCTACCTTGATAAACTCACAGAACTCCTCAAACGATGAATCTGTAGAGAAAAAACTTCTGCTAGTTATGAGTGACTGAGTATTCATTCTCTGAAAACCATTAACCATATATATATATAAACAAGAAAAACTATTATGTGTAGGTTAATAAATGAAAGGCTCACGAGATTCATATTTTTTTGACTAAAATGAGACAAATGTTCATCATTATTTATTGTAATTCAAAGTGGATTCTCTGCCAATAAATTTCCTTCTTATTTTGTAGTTAATGACTTTTTTATTCTTAAAGATATATAAAAAGGCGTTACGGTTATTCAGAAAATACTTATTCTCGTAACGCTTTTTTACAACCTATCTATGTATGATACGTTGACATGAAACCAAAACAAAGTTAAAGATGTAGCTCTAAACTTCCGAAAGATTAAGCCATCTTTTCCGGTCCTCGTGTCCATTTATCCGTCTCTACCTTTAGACAACATAGATATTTGCCAAGGGTGCAAAGTCATTCTAAAAAAATATTAGTAAAGAAAATGATCCCAAATTTTAGAAAAAAAAAGTTTTTTAGTAAAAAGGTTAATTTATTTTGGTTTTACCAAAGGCCCTTTAATAGATTAAGACGGCACATCACACATAAGATAGTTTCCATCTACTCTGTGTGACCACAGACCATATAACATCGTATGAGTGTTCCGTAGGCATTCAAAGAGTAATGGCACACCTCTAGCTGCTACATCAACACTAAACCCAAAGGAACAATGTTTCGAAAATGTCATACGACAACTATTATGTGATGAGTTTTCAACTGGATTAAATAAGTCTAGAGATTTCATTATGGTCATCTCGACTAGCATCCTAAGTTTAACTTTAACGTTCAATATATACCTTAAGAAGAAGCGACGAAAATCTTTTAAAACAAATATCAAGATGCGCTTGGTACGCGGTGACCACATCTTGATCCACCATGCAATTCCATACATTTATTCCACGATCAATAAGACACATATTACCGGCATGGTTATTATGATCCTTTTTCTAAGAGGGATTTTACCCATCTCCCACAAATAACATTCTATATCTCTAAACTAATATTCCTAATGGTCCACACATTCGAATAAAACATTATAATCATCTCTTCCGGAAAAAAATCTCTTTGATATCATTCCACCAAATATCATATTAGGTCTTCAACGATTTTCGACTAAGACCTAAAACTTTACTCATTACTATATTTTCGGAACCCGATTATTCATTTAATAATGTTGTTCATATTAATTTAAACGTTAGAGAGTCCTCAACATAACAAATATATGTTGTTTTTCCGATATTATTAATTGATAGGGTATCAAGTCCAGAAGTTTAGACATTTACACGAGCCAACGAAACTTTCTTAAGAACCCCCAAAGACAAAGGAAACAAGAGCAAAGTATCATACATCACAGCTTTATACTATCGGAGTATCTGATTGAGATACTCATCAATTAAATAATAATTAAAAAGAGAAAAAATATGAAAGAAGAGAGAAAAGTGGAGAAATGTTTCTGGCAAGAAAGAAGATTCTGAGCATTTATTCAGAATTGTCATTCAATTAATGGTTCATTTACTTTAAACTAATTAAAATATATTAATTTAATTAAAATATTAATTATTTATTTTTTGAGATACTCTCTACCACTTTTGCCGATGGAGATGCTCTTAAAGCAAATTTGGAAATCCAGCGCACGTTAGCTCCGTTACGATACAGTGTGCAATAGACCACGGTACACCGTAACACGTACCACAAAAACCGGTATTATACATTTACACGTGGAAAGATTTAATTGGTTAACAGAAACCCACTTTCTCACCCACTCTCAAGGTTTAACTCTTCTTACCGCCTTCAATCCAAAAAAAAAAAAAAACCAACCAAAAC
>Ga0041059_1002489_pt1 | contig 13641 bp, 22 predicted proteins | sample AraColnosormetaG_FD_56232 | JGI IMG/M metagenome (GOLD analysis project Ga0041059, IMG submission 56232) | Arabidopsis roots microbial communities from North Carolina, USA - Col MF nosort | ecosystem: Host-associated > Plants > Roots > Unclassified | place: USA: North Carolina | collected...
CAACATTTTACTATAAATAGATCACTTTGGGGTTTGTCCAAAGGATCTATGCTTTATCTTTCAGTTTTTCTTTGTGTTTATGAATCTTAAAACCTTAATTAATCTTAATCTGTTTTGTTTTTGCATTTAGTTGTTTTAGTAAAGTTGTTTAGCTTGTTTAGATCTACATTTTGATTTGATTTCAGTAATTTCTGGGTTTGTGTTCTTGAGAATGTTGCTTGAGTAGTGATTAGGGTTCTTGAGGATGGTTTAGATTAGGGTAATCTCTAGGTTAGTTAGGTGGTTAGTGTTTAGGTTAGTACCCTTCTGGATTCGCTTGGCCCCTATGCGGTTTTTGCCGGCTAATGTGGAGATCTGATCATAGACTTCTAGCGTCCAAAAGACGTTCAAATGGATGTCTGATCTACGAATTCCAGAGATTTGTAGACTCGACCAAGAGATTGGCTTGTCTGCTTATTGGCTTTGGTATATTGTTTCTTAAACCCTACTCTGCTATGTTTCATCAACGAGAGTTGAGATTAGGAAGTGGTAGAATTATGGGGGTCTCTGATGAACCCTAGAGTTGCCCTTATCAATGAATCCATCATTACGACTTCTATTCTTCTTAGATTTATTTGTATTCACCCTTTGATTGCACTTTTATTTACCTGTTATTTGTTGCACCTTTTATTGCATTTTAGTTCTTTAATTTGTCACTTGTTGGTTCTACTCGACCCAATGATCGAGTTGGGCTCTTAAGTTCTCATTTTTGTTATTCAAATCTTGATTTAGGATTGTTACTAGAAACCCACCATTATTATAATCTGGCTTGACTTAGTTGCTTCTGTACACATCTTGATTGCTAGCAATAATAGTGGACTAGATTAACACCCCCTATAGCTGCATTGACATGTTAGTGTTTAAGGGAAATTGAACTGAACACACAACACTTCAGCATATAAGTAGGCGTAAAAATCTACTTATCATTACTATATATGTTGAATTTTATAGCTTAAGAAGATAAAAACAAGAATCTCTTACTGTAGGCCCAATATCATCTCAAAAGGTTCATCATCTATGACAACAAAATAATTCTGAGACCATGCAATCACTGTTCCTACTGCTTCGCCGATAGTAAATATCTTCTTTGCAGGTCTCCAAAGCCAAGCCTCTGGTTTGATGGCAGTTTCAACCAATACCTTATAAGCTCCTGGTCCTAAAGGAGTGTTGTCCACGAAGTCACCACGATCAGAAGACATGACAATTCCCTCAGCAACAATGTCATCAGTACCAGACCAATCATGCAGCACACATTTAGGTTTTGATCTATCTTTCACACTCTACGAAATTAATACAAAATCAAACAACATTATATCCATCAATACTAAGCTACTAGAAGGTCATTGAGCAAATACTTACTACTAGAGAAGAGTTTTCACCAATTTCTGGTTCAGTTGTTCTCTGTGAAACCAAACCCAACACCACAAACAAAATTATGCAAACTTAAATGTTTAATACTAACTTGACACATGAATTAGCAATTATTACCTGGTTATTCAATTTAGCAAGTGCTTCTTGCAAGTCCTCAACTTGTTTCTACAACTGGTATTGGTTTTTTTGCATATCAGCCATATGCTTGTTCTTGACTTGGAAACAAGCAAGTTTACTCATGCTCATCCCTCAACCCTTAGCCCTTAGACGCCCAGGCTTATCAGGTCCTAAGACATGTGCAAGGAGATCGTCTTTTGGATTGGTTGATGTTGATGAAGTATCTCCAGATTCAGCAAGCTCATTAGCCTTCTTCTGTAAACATGAAAAAACTACTCATGAATCTTACCAACATATAAGAACAAAGAAAACCATCCATATGAACTTATTTACTCACAATTGTTTCAGCTGTCTTTGTATTGACTGTTGTACCATCTTTTTTGGTTCGTGACTTGACTCAAACTTTCAGTCTTGTAACTTAAGATGGTTCAGATCTTTCTTTTTTCTAAGGAAAAAAACAAAAATCACGCCATATCAAACTTAACTTATCAAAGTGATTAATTGAATTCAACAGAAACTTAACTTAAACTTACCAATTCTTCTGCTAATCTAAACATTCCTTTACGTCTGCAAAAGTGAGGGATCTAAGTGGATCTTCTCTCCTTGTATTGATCACTCACAACCTACACTAGTATGTAAACTGAAGCTTAGTAAAATTATAAAGAGAAAATTATTACCAGAAATTCGGGACTTGTTTTAAGCTTCACAAAATTTCCTCCATTCTCCAATGGAAATGTTTTATGGTTGCAAAAATATCTTATCCGCGTTGTTCTTACACTTAATCACCTTCTGTACCAATCTTGATTTATATAATCTCCACAAGCATCCCATACTTTTTATAACAGCAGCCTTCGCATACTCTCCATCAAGCTCAAATCTTACCGGCAACATTAGATGTAAAGAAAATAGTTTTAAGACATTACTAAAACAGCAACAAATATTGAAACAATATATGACAAAATCACCTGAACAGATTTCCATAGAACAGTCTTGCGCTCTTCGCCAATCTTCCTCCAATCTTCAATTATAATAGGAACATGTTCCCTAGCCAAAGAACCTATGTAAGATGATAACTTAACTGAACCTAGTCCACAGGGTTCTCCAAGTTTAGTGAAGTCAACTTTTATTCTTGTATTAGGATCTTTGGCGATGTCTTTCATCTTTGTTGGTCCTCAGCGTCTCTTTGGCTGTTGATGCATTGGACTTGCAGCCTTCACAGAATGGATATCCCCTTCTGTTTCATAAACTTCATCATTATCTTCTTCTTCTACAGTCTCTTTTTCGGTTGGTAGATTGGCATTCTTAATAGGTACTTCAAAATCCCCTCCATGATCTACATCATTTGACTTTTCTTGATTCTCTGTATCCATCAGGTCCACAAATATATCTATAGTACCCAAAAACTCAGGCTCCACATCTTTCTGACTATTCTTCTTTCTCTTCTTTGAAGGATTTTTGGGACGTTCCCTACTTGCTTCGCTTGAGCAAAAGAATTTTGATTTTGATTCAAATTAACTAGTGTAAAGCCATCTTCTATCTTCACCCCATTACCTCTAACTGCCCAATGACTAGGCCTCGACATATTCTCCAAAACCTGAAAACCCGACTCGACCCGATCCGAAAAAGGGGGTTTGGTTCAGGTTTCGGTTAGAGACTATAAACCAAATGGGTAATGAAATTACATCGCATCGGTTTCGGTTTCGTTTTCGATTTGGGTATAAACCGAAACCCGATCTATTAACCGGCCATATTAAATATACACATACATATATAAGGTATTAAGGTTTATGTAAGGTTATATGCAGTTATGATCCTGTAAAACATATATTCAAAACCCAAAAATATCGAAACCACATCTCTGGTTTCCTATAATCTCTCGTTCCTCTTTTATTTTTTTTACATCCACTTCTCTAATCATCGATTCATCCTCTTCTCATCTTAAAGCGTATATAAACCCCAAATTGGAAAACTGGAAACCCTAAATCAAGTAAATGATTCACGACAAAGAGCTAAACCTCCTCTATCAGCTTCCTTTACAAATCAATCGTCAGTAGGTGTTTCTCCTTTCTCGTCCTCTCTTGTTCAAGTTTTATAATTATGTGTTTAATTTTACTCTGTATTTTAGTTTCTTATGCATCTTAGATTCTTAGATTTGTGACTTTGTGTGAGTGTGGAAATGTGAAACGATAAATTATGTAGTCGTAGGTATGGTTATTAGGTTTGTGTGATTGTTTTGTTTTTGAGTTAGTGGATCTGTTTTGATAAAGTATGTAGTCGTAGGTGTTTAATTATACTCTGTATTTATACTCCTACTCATGAATCTGGCAGCAAAAGAAAAGGAGATGGTGCTACTTCAGGAAAATCTAAGGCAAAGAAGAGAGGTACTAGTAGTTCTTCTAGGTCGTGGGTATGGGATCATTTTACAAGTACTGCAAAGGATAAGAATAAGTGTACATGTCATTACTGTGCTAGAGTTATGTGTTGTGCAACATCAAATGGTATTGGGAATCTGATATTAGCTAAAGTTTCAGAAGCTGTTTTCGATCAAGCTACTAATGAAATGCTTGTCTTGGGTGAATTGCCACTTGTGTGGATTGAAAGCTTGGCTTGGAGGCATTTTTGCACTCGGGTTAATCTTTACAAACCTCAGTCTCGGAGGACAGCCAGTAGAGAGATTGTGGAGATGTATGTGCAAAGGAAAGCCGCTATGATGAAGGTGCTTACTTCTTATAACCAACGAGTTTCTCTTACAACCGATATAGGGGTTGCTCCCACAACAGGAGCTAGTTACATGGTTATCACAACAAATTTAATCGATGGAAATTGGCGCCTCAGGAAGCTGATAATTGGTTTTAAGCACGTCTCTCATCACAAAGGAAAAACTATTTGCAATGTTCTTCTCAAGTGTCTGGCTGAATGGGGAATAAGGAAGCTATTCACGATTACTGTTGACAATGCTACTGCAAACACTAATGCTTTTGAGAGTTTTGTGGATTCTTTCAAGCTAAGATGAGATGATGCATTGGTCTTAAATGGTGATTATATGCATGTCCGTTGTTGTGTACGCATATTGAACTTAGTCGTGAGGGATGGTTTACATGAATTAGATGCAAGTGTGGCTGCAGTTCACAATGGTGTTCAACATGTGAGGGGTTCTTCTAAAAGAGTGGAAGCATTTGAACAGAAAGTTGAGTCATGAAAGATGACTAGGGGTAATTTATCTTTCGACTGCAAAACAAGATGGAATTCAACTTACTTTATGTTAACAAGAGCTCTCACGTTCAGAACAGCATTTGACAAAATGGAAGCTTAAGATAAGCTGTATAACGATTATTTTGCAGAGAAAGTGCATGGGAACAAAAGGAAAGGGCCGCCTAGTTCAGACGATTGGGATGAATTAGCTAGGTTGGTGAAGTTCGTGGTTGTCTTATACAATTCAACTTTAGTTGCCTCAGCATCTTCGACTGTGAGTTCTTACAAGTGCGATAACGAGATAGTTACTATTGAAAGGAATTTGATCGCATTAAGCAAGAAACCTGATGAAAAGCTGAGGAAAAAGGCCAAGGCAATGAGAGACAAGTATGACAAGTATTGGGGTGGTTTGAAGAAGATTAATAAAATGCTGATCATAGCTAGTGTCTTTGATCCAAGAAATAAAATGAAGTTTGCTTCTCTTTGTTTTGAGGCGCTTTATGGGAAGGAAATCGATGCCACTAAAGAGCTTCTTAAATTAGTCAATGCTGTTTTGGAGGAGTTGTTTGAAGAGTACAACAATGCTCAAACCAAAGAGAGACTCAATGTGTCATCATCTCAAACGGCTTAGACATCATCTCATGGAGGAAAAAAAATCAGAAGAACCTGACTTGTTTGACAAAATGGATTTAGAGAATGATTCTGGATATGAAAGAAGGGATTTTCTATACAAAGAGATGGTGGAATACAAGTTCTGAGCTGGAGTTATGTTTGAAAGAGAAAGTGAAAGTTGTAAAGAGCAATCCGCTTGGAATACCATTTGATGTCTTGGGATGGTGGAGGACCAACAGCTCTAAGTATCCCGTCTTATCGGCAATAGCCAGAGATTTACTTGCAATGCAAGTCTCTTCGGTTGCATCCGAGTCTGCATTTAGCAATAGTAATCGCATCTTGGATCCTTTTAGGAGCTGCTTTACCCATTACACGCTTGAAGTGTTTATTTGTACCAAACAATGGATGAAGTCTTAAATTCACATGAATGAAAAAGGAATAGTCACCACTCATGAGCTTCTTTCTGATATCGAAATCCAAGACAAACTTCAAAGAGGTAATCTTTTTTCTTTAAACTCTCTGCTAATGTCACATATGGTATTGAGTTATTGAGTTTCATTGGTTAGCTTCTCTTCTTTCAAATTTCTATAGAGTTTGAGCGTAAACTCAACTCAGGGGACTCCTAACTCATAATTGTGACCCAAGTTAAGGTTAGTATAACTTATTGTTGGGGTTGGATTTCACCCAAGTAACCGAACCAGTCAGACAGATACCATCAGCACTTCGGAAGCTAAGTTCGTCGTTATTCTGACTTAGGTGTTACTCCAGGAAACACATCCCAAGCCGGGTGCGATAACACCTCGAGACCTAGGGAAACACCTCGGATAAACGATACTCGGCTCGGGTGTTGTTCCAAAAACACACTCGAGCCAAGCTTGAGTACACCTCGGGACCGCTTGGGCTCGGCTTGGAAGGCGCAGCCTTCGGTCCGAGCCCAAGATTGTTAAATCCACCCGAGGAGAATACTTGTACAAAACCCGATGAAGGATCAAGATATCATTTCCGGGTTTCCGGGAATGATATTAAAGAACCTCCGAGGATATTATCAAATCTGGAAGTTTTTCCGAAGCTCCCGAAGAATAAAGAAAATCTCCATTTAAGAAAGGTCCTCCATCGCCGACTTAGAGATAAAGGGAAATTTTCCAAGAATATCGAGAGAGGCGGTTTACCAAGGTCCTATATAAAGCGCCTCAAGGAACTAAAAAAGGGGGACAGAAAGAAACGCTCTCAACTTCAGGCTATCAAAACGCTCTAACTTTGAAGGCTGAAACACTTATTTTTTACTTTTCTAAACACTTGTACAATCAAAGCATCATCTTTTCAATAATAATATCAAGAACACCGTCTACGGTACTCAAATAATTCTGTTGTTCTTTGAGAGTCTCGCAAAGATCTATTCTTTGAAGAAACCCTAAATACACTTTCGATTGTGTGAGTTTCAACTCTCACACTTATTTTCTCAGCTTATGATTGGTGACTTGGCCATGTGTTATGTTCTTGTTTTATATTGATTTGTTATCTCATTCTTTTTTACATGCTTCTTTATTTCTACAGATCCTTCAATACTTGGGCTTGGTGGCTTTTTGATGGAGACTCATTAAGCTCGTATGGAAGTGAAATGATTCTGGACTGATTTTCTTTTTTACTTTAAACTCTTAGCTCTTATGCTCTTTCCCTCTTTGGTACTTTGCATTCTGTTTTCTCGATGTTGGAATTGCTTCTAGTTGTTTTCTTGTTTACTCTAAACTCTTATTCTCTCTGTTTTGAATCTATTGATTTTTGATTTTGGTTGTTCTAATTTCTCAAACTCTTATGCTATGCAGTTTCTTCTTAGTTTTGATTTTTGCCTTTTATACGTTCTTGTTATTAATTCTTAAATGTTTGATGAGAAGCAGATAAAAGTTAACCATAAGAAGAATGAAGTAGTGTCAAAAACTAAGATAGGTGAGGATGTGAGGTGAACAAGCTCAACTCAGTCTCAGACTTAGCTAAGAAATTCACAGACTGCAAATAACCGGAAATATCCGGGTTTTTTGGGTTCATAAACCGATCTGAACCGACCCGAAATATAGTTCAGTTCTACATCGGATTCTATTTCAAAATGGAAAACCGACCCAAAACCGATCGAACCCGAACCGAATCAGATCCGAAAACCAGTCGGTTCCTTAACATCCCTACCCGTATTACCGAATTACCCGACCTAAACCGAACCGAAAACCGAAATGCCTAGGCCTACCAATGACATTTGAAAATAGGGACATAGAACACATTGTAATCGAGGAGAATAATCTTAGTAACTCTCCCATAGTATGATACCCAATCAACTACTTGGGATGTGTCCTTGGCACTAGAACGACTTATCGTCGTTGCCTCATAATACACTCCGCTATTCTGACTTAGCTTATCAACAACATTTGTGTGGAACCTTAGTCCATTCACTATGTACCCAGTATAAGACCTAGCGATGCTTCTAGGACCATAAGCCAACCATTTAAATGTTTCTTCATGCCCATCCGAGTTTAGAGGTATCCAAAATACAGCACACAACAATTTAGTTTCTTTATATGACATCATAATTAGAAAAATGCAAATGTTTAATTAAAAGAACTTGCCTTTTTCTTTAACTAATCTGAAATGCCTTTTTCTTTAACTAATCTGAAATTTTTTGTGTACGCATTGTCCATAAAACACTATCATCACGCCTGCATTTAACATTACAGTCTTGTAGAAATTATAGGTGCATGATGGAATTTAAAAAAGTGTCAGTGTTCAAACTTCAGCTTTATTTAAGTGGATAAACAGGAGATGAGTTTGTATTGAACTTACTTCACATATGGATAAAATAAGGCCGTATTCTGAATGACAGCAAGATGAGCTATCTTCTTCTCAATTTCACTGAGACTAACTGAAGTTGCTGCAGATATTGGACGACCCTCTAGGATTGAGGCATTTTCATACTTTGTGTTTTTGTCAGCTTTCTCTTCTACACTTGTTGTCTTTTTCAAAAAAGCACTGCAAAACTCCATGCATTCTTCTGCTAAATATGATTCAGCTATGCAACCCTATGGTCTTGCTGTATTCCTAACAAAGTCTTTCAATACTTTCATGTACCTGCAACAAGAATCAATGCAAACCAGAATAGCATATGAATTTGTTATATAAGAAAAGCCATAACACTTAAAGTAGACGGATTACCTCTCAAATGGATACATCCATCTGAAATGGACAGGTCTACCTAATCGGGCTTCTCTTCCTAGATGGACACACAAGTGCACCATGATATCAAAGAAGCTTGGAGGAAAGAATCTCTCAAACATTATCAATGTTTCAACTATCTCAGTTTCAATTCTGCTGCAAGTTTATGACTCTTTGACACAACTTATTGAAGAATGCACATAAGTGCAAGATTACAATCCTTGTACCTTTTGGGAGTAAACCTCTAACTGCAACTGGTAGTAGTTGTTGCATCAAGACATGGTAATCATGTGATCTCATCCCCATTACTTTGCAGTCCTCTAATGATATGCAAGTAGAAGTCATAAAGTCTCTTACAAAACACTTTCTTCTCTAACTTTGACAAAGACCAAGGAGCAGCTGGAAGGTAGATCCTTTGACCTTTTTCTTGAGGGTGCAAATCCTTTCTAATACCTAGAAGTTGGAGGTCTTTACGAGTTGTTATGCCGTCCTTCGATTTCCCACAGTGCAACAATGTGGAGACAATGCTTGTAGCCACATTTCTCTCTCACATGCATCACGTCTAGATTGTGTCTCACTCGTAGATCCTAACCAAAAGAGTTAAAGCAAATACAATTTAATGAAGATTAGCAAAAATCTATTTGTAATAAAAGTATTGTAAAAGTTTGAATAATCATACCTCCCAATAAGGCAGCTTGAAAAGGATAGACCTTTTCTTCCATCTTGATCACTCCTCTTCATTTATAGATGCTTCTTCTTCTTCATCGTCTGATTCACTAACTTCACTGTCATCGCCTGAGTCAGTCTCAACAGGACAGTCCTAGCTCTCTTCTTCCCAGACTCTTTCTTATTACCAAAATTATTTTTGTAATTTTTTAGCAGCACAGATATATTATGACTTGTTAATATCCTACCCTTGACGCCATGTTCAGCTTTTCCCTCAAACCATGTTTTCTTCCACCTATACTTGTGTGTAGCTGATAGACCTTTGAGATGAGACATGTAGACATGTTTCATGCAATTACTCAACCACATACTGTTAGTGTTCTTCCCACATAGAGGACAAGCTATCTTACCTTTCACTCTACAACCAACAAGATTTTCATAAGCTGGGAAATCACTAATAGTCCAAAGGAGCATAGCTTTAAGAGTGAAAGTATTTCCACTGTAGGCGTCATATGTTAACTCTCCATTAGTCCAAAAATGGAGTAGATCATCTACTAGTGGTTCCAAATAAATGTCAATGCTATTACCTGGTTGTTGCGGACCAGAAATCAATAAGGTAAGCATGATGTTTTCCTTCTTTATACAGAGGTTAGGAGCCATATTGTAATTAACTAACAGCACACAGGCCAACAACTATACTTGTTGTTCTTCATGTTAAAAGGATTGAAACCATCAGTAGAGAGTCCTAGACGGATGTTCCTTTCTTCAGCAGCAAACTCAGGGTACTTGGCATTAACTTGATCCCATGTCACAGAATTTATAGGGTGTTGCATTTTTCCATCACTACTCTTGTTAGTAAAATGCCACCTTAGATCCTTTGCAACTTGCTCTGACCTGAACATCCTCTTTAATCGTGGGATTACTCAGACATGATAAGAGAAACACAAATCATAATCTGAATACTTTGCATTGAATAATAAGATTAAGAATGAAAGGAGTTCAAAATCCTCTATTCACGGATTGGATTCTTGTCTCCAAAAGTGTATCTTAATATCAAAACAAAACTTAACAAAACTTAGGTCTAACATTGACATTAAAAACCTAATTATATGTCTAAAATACGTCTTGGGCCTAAATATTAACTTCTGGGCCTATTTGGGCAAAACTAGGCCTGTGCAAATTTCGTACAGTTTTTGTGAAAACTTCGTGGCAGACCAGTGTCGACCGACACAAGTCTGGTATTGATCGACACTACATTCAAGACTGGTTTTCTGCTCTGTTTTTGCTCCAAAGTGTCCCATAATCGCCTGATAACCCCTAGAATGTACAAAACCTGTAAATACACCAAAAACACTCCAAAAGCACTATAAAACACTCTAGAGACTCTGTAAAAACAATCTCAAATCATTGATAAAACAGGTAAAAATAGGGTTATATCAACTCCCCTACACTTAGCTTTTGCTAGCCCTCAAGCAAAACACAAAAGCCGAATCCGTGGAAAACACAAAAACTCCCAACATTCTATGGGTTATTGCCATGATCATTCTAACTAAATCCATGTGTAGCAAGTCTAATCAAATCCTAACCAACATGTACTTCTCCGCAAGCTTACACAACAATCTAGATTCCATACCTAAGTTCCACAACTATATCCACCAGGCTTTCATCGCTCGGTCTCATCAAACAAGCTAACATTCAAAATCCTTCTTGACTCCTTCATGTACTATACCATGATAAATCGACCATTCTATTATTTTTTTTTTCTTTGGTATTCTTTGTCTCCCCCAGACTTATTATTTTTAGAGAGTAAACAAAGGGGAACTCGCATACTGGATCGACACCCTCGACATTTTTCCAACATTTGTAATTGATCATTCCAAATAATATATAATAATGGGCTCATAGGAAACATTCCGACCCCTATACACTATCAATCTCTCAGTCATCATTCATTTTTTTGTTTATGAGGGGAGAGGAACAATTTTTTTTTCACATTGGTCTCAATATCAGCAGGTACGAACAAGGTGTCAAGATCTAAGAATACTAACCGTTTGAATAGGTAAAAGGAAGAACAGTGAGATTAGCTCCAGGCTTAGTGGTTGTGTTGGAAATTAGGATATCCTCAAGTCTGTTGGTTTGCCATCTAGATTTTCCAATATTCGGATTGAGTCGAACCTGCAGCATTCATCAATCAGGCAATAATGAAGAGAAATATAGATCATGATTCCTAACTTAACTAAACAAAACATTTTTCTTATTATTATTATTTTTATTTTTTATTTTAATTTGAAAGAAGAGACTCAATAAACTGAAAAACGAAAAATAAAATCATAATTAGTAAGAACCTAACCAAGACTTAAACGACATTGTCCCTAGTGGCATTCAAATCCGACGAAAGCTGGAAAAAATAAATCAAAAATAAAAGAAAATAAAAGAAAGGAAAAGAAAAATCAAACCAGTGGGTTGCCTCCCATCAAGCGCTTGTTTTGAGTCAATAGCTTGACTTTGTTGGAGTTTTGGGATCAGGTGGATCAGATGGAGGAAGTCAATACTTCCTAGTAGAACCTCGCATCATCCAAGGTGGCGTATAAGCAGTCGGTTTGTGCGGTCTACCAAGGAAGTGAGGAATATCAGCATGGCAGGACAAATGTATGAGTGGTCGACTCCTGTTACCTGCACAATCATCAAATGAAAGAACAAGCCCTCGACGAGAAACTCGTGGCTTGATGAACTGTAAAACAGTTTTTGAAATCTTAAACTCTTATTGATGAAATCAATAGGTTTTGGAGGAGGAGATGAGTACCTTTGCCTTTTCGGAGGTGCATGTAGTGGTAGAGATGCATTGGTTTTTGTGACAACAGGTCCTAGAATATTAGCATTGATCTGTGCTGAGACAACCATTATCTTTGTCTTGTCATTTTGCTTCTCCGGAGCATCATCTCGTATCTTATCACTTTGAAGAGGGGGTGACAACTTCTCTATCTCAACAAGAGGCAACTGAAGTAGAGTCTCATCCATGATACCCATACAATGCATCTCAGGAATCTTCTGCTTGGACTATCGAGGTAGTAGACAACAACTTCTGGTGTGTAGACTTGTCTACTAACAAGTGCAGATGCAAGGCATACTAGGGCAGTCTGAGGCCAGTGTGGATCGCCACTAGGTTAGTGTTGGTCGACCCTACTGTTTGGCATCGATCCTGCTTTGTCAAACGACAACACTGGCTTGTCAGTGTGGTGTTGGTGTCGATCGACATGAGGTGGGTGTCGTTTGACACCATCAAGAATAAGTTTCTCCTCCTCTATAAAATTATCGATTCCACTCGACAAAGGCAAAAGAGAGTCGTCAAGAGTAATTGGTGTCGATCGACACCCTAATGTATCGATTGACATTGAGACTTTTTATGCAACTGGAATAGATGAGTTCTGAGCTAAACCTTCGCGCTGAAGGATTTGTTTAGTTGCTTTCCACTGCGTAGTGTGACTGCATTGATAGATGCTGATGTAGGAGAAGGCTCAAATAAATTAGATCTCAGATTGTTGATCTTCCCACTAAGATCTGTGTAGAGAGAATCAAACTTGCCATTAAGATCAACCACGAGCTTTGTTTGGCTCTCAAAAAACTGCGCAAGCATATACCCTATTCGTTTGTCTGAGTAGGGTGGACGGGGGCTTGGATAGAAGATGTGATAGGTGGAGAAGCAATGCGTGTAGATCCCTTTTCCTCTCTGTTGATAAGAACTAGTGCTTCGGTTGGAGTCTTTGTCATGAAATTGCCATTACTTGCACCATCGAAACACAATCGATACTGCTTATTCATTCCGGGGAAGAATTTTGTGGGCAATCCCTCCGATAGGATTTGAATCTAATCCAAGCTTCCTTCAAACTTTTTGTTGGAGCTTGAGAAAACGAAGAGATCTGCTCCCTTAGTAATTCTGTCACTGAATCATCAAGGATGTGGATCAAGAATGCGTTCTTCGTGTCTGTCCAATTGGTTAGTGAACCTGGTTCTAGTTGTCGCAGCCATGATGTTCCTCTGCCCGCAAGAGAATGTGGGAAGAGTTTTGATAAGCAGGTTTTTAAGGTTGCTTATGGTGAATGTGTGATTCAGTTCAATTCTCCTAAAACACAAACATGTCGTTGCAGTTTTAGAGGGTGTCAATCCAGTCCAGTATATTGCTAGCAATCAAGATGTGTACGAAAACAACTAAGTCAAGCCAGATTATAATGATGGTGGGTTTCTAGTAACAATCCTAGGTCAGGATTCAAACAAGTAAAAATAAGAACTTAAGAGCCCTACTCGATCACTGGGTCGAGTAGAACCAACAGGCAGCAAAATTAAGTAACCTAAATGCAATCAACAGGGGATACAAATAAATCTAATAGAAGTTCTAAGGATGGATTCATTGATAAGGGCAACTCTAGGGTTCATCAAATGGCTAATAGGCGA
>Ga0041059_1002490_pt1 | contig 13636 bp, 3 predicted proteins | sample AraColnosormetaG_FD_56232 | JGI IMG/M metagenome (GOLD analysis project Ga0041059, IMG submission 56232) | Arabidopsis roots microbial communities from North Carolina, USA - Col MF nosort | ecosystem: Host-associated > Plants > Roots > Unclassified | place: USA: North Carolina | collected 2013-09-02
CCTGCGGTGACGTTTGGTTTGTTCTTAGCCCGGAAGGTATCGCTGATTAGGGCGGTGCTTTACATGGTGGCTCAGTGTTTGGGTGCTATTTGTGGAGTTGGGTTTGTGAAGGCATTTCAAAGCTCTCACTATGTTAATTACGGTGGAGGAGCCAACTTTCTAGCTGACGGCTACAATACAGGCACCGGACTCGCGGCAGAGATCATCGGAACATTCGTGCTTGTCTACACAGTCTTCTCCGCTACTGATCCCAAACGCAACGCTAGAGACTCCCACGTTCCGGTTAGTATTTATTTTTATCAGTTATAAGATCGTTAGTTAATTACATGATATCATTAACTAATACTTTGGGTTATGAATTATGAAACGAAAGGTTTTGGCGCCACTTCCGATTGGGTTTGCGGTGTTTATGGTACATTTGGCCACTATTCCGATCACCGGAACCGGTATCAACCCGGCTAGGAGTTTCGGAGCCGCCGTAATCTTTAACAAGAGCAAGCCATGGGATGACCACGTACGTTTCTATTTCTTAATTATTTAAAATTAATCAAATTATGGACGGAGGAAAAATACTAAAGTGTTTTTGGTCTTACATAATTACAGTGGATATTCTGGGTGGGACCATTCATTGGAGCTACGATAGCTGCATTTTATCACCAATTCGTTCTAAGGGCCTCAGGCTCCAAGTCCCTCGGTTCATTCAGAAGTGCAGCCAACGTTTAAACTTAGCCACGAAAGAAAAAAAGTGTGCCTACAATTATGTAGAAACATATCCTCTTTTCCACTCGTATCTTAGCTTCTTCCTATTTTCTATTTCTAACTGTGTGATTCCATATTAAATCGAGTGAAATGTTTTTCAATTCATCTTTGCAACGTATGTAAGTTTGGTGTATTGAGAAAAAAAATCGAGAAAGACAACTTTTTCTTCGATTATATACCCTACACAATGTGTTGAATGGGAGATGAAGAACAAAGAAACCAATTTAAGAGAGGCAAACACAATTTAGCGAATACAGATGAATGAACTACAAGCATTGCCATTGTTCTTCTTCATTTCTACAATTTAGCTTCACAAACATTCCAAGAGAGACGAATCACGAATCAATGTTCTTCTAGATTATCAGCAAGATACGATACTAAACGCAGATTCAATTTCCTAAGGCAAGTTCAAGCATTTCGTATAAAATTGAAAGAAACTAAGCATAAGCATAAAATTGAGATTAGATAAAAAAGCAGCAATAACAATCCAAAACTGACTTGTCGTTGTTCTAAACAAAACATAAGAAGAAGAAACTAAAATCTCAAAAGGCAAAGGAAACAAACACACCATCATTTCCAAATTCTTCAGTTCTCAGGAATCTCAACTTCACCATCTTGAATCTCCTGTTGAATATCTTTAGGATCTTTCCCATCCACAGTACAACCAACAGACACACAAGTTCCCAGAATCTCCCTCACTGTTCCACTCAATTCCTTAGCAATAGATCTAGGTCTCATGATCCTAGCAATCTCAGTCACATCATCAAACGAGATGTTCCCGTTATGCTTAATGTTCTTCACCTTCTTCCTATCTCTCTCCGGCTCTTTCAACGCCTTGATGACGAGTGCTGCTGCTGATGGAACCACCGTCACTTTCGCCTGACGATTCTGCACTGTGAGCTTGACGGTTACACGTAATCCTTTCCATTCCTTTGCGGTTTCTTTCGCGATATCTTCTCCGATCTTCTTTGGTGCGAGACCTAGCGGACCGATTTTGGGAGCTAGAGAACTCGCTGCTCCGACTTCTCCCCCGGTTACTCGGACGTACACGTCAACGATCTGACTCGGATCCAACTTTGGCGGCATTGTGGATGTCTCGGATTTTCAAGGTTTCTACGATCGAAGTTCCGAAACGAGGAGGCGCTTGAAGAAGAGCTCCAAGGTTTTTGAAGGAGTGTGAAAATTAGGGTTTACGAAAGAGACATTTACGGATCTACCCTTATGGGCTTCTATCATCTATGGGCTTTGTAACCCAATCTGTACAAATTAGACTACTCGGTTCTGTTCGGTTTACTTTAATATTCTCCGGTTTAGTTGAACCGTTTCCTGAAAATGAATCGTCGTCTTCTTTGGGGCAAGCTCCTTGATGTTGTTGAGTCTAATCAGAGGAGGAAGAATGGCGGGAGGATCTGAGAGGAAGACGATACTGGTGGGTTTGGTTCTAGCTCTTGTTCTTGGTATCGGTGTTTACTTAAGGCTTTGGACTATCGATTATACTCTATCTTCCGATGACACAGAGCGCTTAAGGTTTGAATAATACTTCATTTGATTCCGTTTAATCATTGTAATTTCTGGGTTTTCTTCTAATGATTTGCTCAAAGTATTGATTTTTCTGTAATAACATGATGAAGGGTCTTCTCAATTTCAGTAGTTTTGGATTTTCAACTTTTTTGTGAATTGACTTTTTGTATTTCAGCTGCATTTTATGTAATTAGAGGTTTATGGTTAGTGTTGTAGTGGTGGTTAATTGGATTAATCAAGTAAGTGTTTATGGTTTGAGATTTTACATTGGTGTAGGAGACAGTTTGATTTGGCAAATAGAGAGGCAATGGATGAATCTGCAGATTGGCGGAGAATGTTTGATAAGGAAGCTGAGAAAGCTTCTAAATGTAACACAGAACTTTCACTGGTATTTACTAAGCCTAATTGCTTTAGTTGCTTTAGAGATTATTTTCAATGTACTTGTCTTCACACTGAGCAAGACTGTCACTAGTTGCTCTGTAGTTGATTGGTCTTGACGGTATCCTCAAAATGTACAGCCGTGTCTGCTCTACTTAGATTGTTTTCGTGGTTTGTTCATTCAATGGTTTTGGTAAATGGTTTAAAGTGTATCTTATTGGCTTTCATGGCTATTATATGGTAGTAGGTTTTATGACATGAAAAAGTTGGTACCAAAGGTTTAGTTGACTCGTTCATTTCATCTGTTTTAGTTGATTATGGGCATTGTCTTGTTCTGGTACAGATCAAAGAGTCATCTGGGAATGGAAACACCTTTACCTCCAATCAAAAGCTAGAGTCATTAAAAAAGGTGACATTCCCACTCAAGATTTTCAAATTTCTTTTGGTGTTGGCTTATGTTGGATGATCATGGCTCATTAGTTCACTATCTCTTGGGTAGGAAAATGCGGCATTGCTCATTCAAATAGAGACATTAAAACAAGAGCTTGAAGCTTCACGGTTAAAGTGCCACTCACGGCAGGCACCCCGTTAGAATACTGTTCTTGATATGTTGACATGTTGTCAGTTATAGATTTAGTCCTCCGCTGGTAAGAAATCCCGGAATGTCATATACATCATATAGGCTCTTTCATGGAAATTAACTTTTTAACAGCACCAACCACAGAGTCTTGTATTTTTTTTGAATTCAGTTCTCAGGCCCTCTCACTGCATTCATTTAGTTTATTTCTGAGTATTAGATGGTGATTTGTTATCTCCAAATATAGTCTTTGATCCTTAGGTTTATAAATACGTTCTGAATCATATTTCTGCCAGTTGCATAACAGATGAAAGCTAAAACCTTTCATAATAGTTTCATGAATTTGTCAAACTCCATTCCATCACATCAATTTCATTTTGAGCACTGATTGATTTCGTCACATATCTAACTTTCCTGTTGGTTACTCATCGTCGGACTCCTGACTTGCCTCAAGATTCCACATCAATCACTATTTTGTTGATATAAACTTGATGACTCAGAATCGAGCTTGTTTTCTTGTACTATGATTTTCCAATATAATATCTGTCTCAAAACATTTGCTAATCAAGCGATACATTATACTCCACCCTTTATTTACATTATACTAGAAAGATGGATTTCTCTGAACTCAACTTGTGTGCTATATATTTAGTGGGTGGCTAAGGACCAGAAGTTGAGAATAAAGGAAGGAGACACAGCAAACCAGCTGATGAAGGCCATTGCTGTGGCAGTCTCAAACCTTGTGCAGTGATTCACGTTACATTGTCCAAGATCGTTGATGAGTACAGTTATGCCAGCAGAAGCAGATGCAGCTGCAAACGTGAGCGTCGATGTGACCTGCAACACAATAGGGGATGAAAAAACCGTCAGTCACGATACTCCACTTACTAATTAACACATCAAAAATGAAACATTGAACAACCAAGTGTGAGGTTGATTTAGTCCTTACTCCATCTCCAATAGTGAAACACTGAACAACGGAGTGATTTCGAAGGCTTCTTCTCACCAGAAGAGCATAAGCATCGATAATAAAAAGAGACAAGCTCCACAGGCTTTGCAGGCTAACCGCAAGAACCAAGCAACTATCACAGTAACAGATAAGAGCTTGTCAGATTCATATAGTCTAAAACCAAATTGCTCAAACTAAATCCAAATTCTGATGCTATGCAGATTAAACATGAACTCAAAACACTAATTTCAAAACCAAGAAGCCTAATTTCATCTCAAACCCCTAATTACACACCAACAACAAACAAATTCGATGAGAAAAACACCAAATTTCCATAGAACTGTTATCAAAGAGACTACCAAAAACCCTAAAGTTTCCAGAATCTAAATTCATCAAATTCTAAATCCCTAACTCTAGAGTTCAGTTACCAGAATGCGGTGGCGGAGCGGAAGTCGGAGGTAGTGACCATGACGGAGACGGAGATAAGAGCGGGAACGAACTGAGAGAGACGGAGGATGAGACCGCCGGTGGTTCCGGGCATGCCTTGCACATCCTTCATCCTCACTGGTGGTCTATCGATCGCTCCGGCAGTAGGAGCCACCGGAAGAGCATCAACCGGGTGAATCGCCGGCCGGCTCACGTTCATCATAGAACTCGAGCTCAAACAGTTCCCACCAAGAAAGAGCAACTGAAAAAGACGTTTGGGCCTTTTGACAAATGATATAAATAATGTCATGTAAATGGACCCAAAACTTCTTTAACAAATAAAATTGACCCAAAACTTACTATTAGTGTTCTTAAACTTTAAAGTTTGAAACTTTAATATTTCTAACAAAAGCATATAATAATTTAATGTTACATTTAACATTCCATTGAACAGAGTAACCGACGTTGTTAAAAAATTATAAAAACAGTATATGTTAACTTTAACATCGACAAAAACATAGTATTAGTGTCGGTTTTGATTGATTTATGTTTTGAACGTCTATTTGAAAGATGTTGACGTCTAATTTTACATTTTTCATAAATTAGGTAAATGATTGAGTTTTTTAGGTAGATATTCACAATTTATTTTACAATTTTCGTGGTAACAAATAAAAGTTTTATTTTCTTAGAAAGTACGCAGTTATGGATTATGGTATTATATGATATAAATTATTTTGCTTGATAACATGTTATTTTACTAAATTACGTTATTTCGTTTTATTTTTATTTTACCACTGTATTACTTAATTTCTCATGCAAATTAGAATCTATCTACATACGCCTTTATTTTTTTGAATATTTTTTAGACAGTTTATAATAAAGGTTAGTATTAAATGGCTAAAAAATGAAATCTAAAAAAGCAACCAGCTTTTCTTGAAATGGCAAAAGATATTTTTCCATTTGATTTTACTTTATTTGAACCCTTCAAATAAAGTAAAATCAAATGGAAAAATATCTTTTGCCATTTCAAGAAAAGCTGGTTGCTTTTTTAGATTTCATTTTTTATGAAGCTTTTTTAGATTTTTTTGTTGTTTTCGTTTGTTTTTTCTGTTGTTGTTGTTGTTAAGAGACAGTCTCTGGCATTGAGTATTGACAATACATAATCTTATACAGATAATATATATCTTTCTTTTTTCGTCTGTATTGATTTTAATGTGAAGAGAGATAGATACGAAAGTGTGAAACTTGTCTTGGTTACAACTTACAATAGTAGAGAGTTGCGACAATTACATAAACTAAAAACATTTAGCTTCGACTTAAAAAGACATTACTAATAATTTACATTAAAAATCTCCTCCGAAGTGGAAATTTTACCCAACTAATCAAAATCTATCCCTTCCTTTTTTAGTAAGATTAAATCATGAAATCTCCGAAAGTTTCAAATCTATATTATAAAATATTTTAAATAGTTATATAGATAATCTTGATCTGAATCACTCTTCAGAGGAGTAACCAATCCGTTCCATCTCCCAACAAAGCTTCGTTGCAACCCTTTCATGGCAAGGTGCATATTCCTACAAAGACAACAACAACAATTTATGAGATTATGAAGAAACATTAATGATCCATCTTCATTATAAGTTTAATTTACCTCTAGCTTTTTCACCAGCTCTTTAGCAGTAGGTGCGGAGACGATGATCTCACGAGCAGTCGGGCTAATAAATCCTTCTTCGACTGCTTTGTCAATGAATGAGAGCAGAGAGTTGTAGTATCCATCAACATTGAGCAAACCCACCTACAGAAAAATGATGCATGATATGTTGTTATTAAAGTTGAAACTTTTTGATTAAAATGTGATAGAAGGGTTTATTTGTTTACCGGCTTGTCATGTATACCAAGCTGAGCCCAAGTTATGACTTCAAGCAATTCTTCAAGTGTTCCATAACCACCTACAATTTTCATACAAAACTTTTAGATTTGATAGTTGAAAAAAAAAGAGAGGAGATAAATTAGTAACTATGATATGGTCAAGTCAACAAGTTTGTTATGTACAAGACAAACCAAATAATAGAGTCTTCTCTTCTCTGTTACAAGTTTGTACAATGGGATGAATATGATTAGAAAAGCAAGATCTTTGAAAGAACTTGACTTTCCATAATGATTTCAGATTCAGTGTGGGCAAAAATATGCTATTTGTGGGACTGTTTCAGGTTTTGTCTCTTACCTTGAAATAGGTAAGGAGAAAACTTTGGTCACAGTAAGACTACACAAGCTATATGGATAGTACCTCCTAAGTTAAAAGCAGAGCAATAAACAGAGTAAAGAGAAGAGCAAAAAAAAAATGTCTAATTTTAAGTGCCAGATGTTGATGGGTCAAGGTCCTTTATCTTAGACTGTAGGGACTTTTCATAATTTTTTTAAAAATTTCATACCAAAAAAAACTTTTCAGTGTAGCTTTCACACTACAGCTTGACCAAGACAACATGTTTTTTAGTTTAACCAAATTGTTTTCTTCTCTCTTTTGGCAAAATCAGTCAAACTTTTTTAATATTTTCATGAACAAATATTCCTCTTTTAAACTTTTGATTTCCCATAAAATTCATTTAAAAGGCTAACAAATGCCTAAACTGGTGTTCTTGAGACTCATGTGTAACTAGAGTTTTGACCAGTTTTTCCTTATCATCATTACTTGGTTTGAAAGAAAAGTTTTAGGTTTAAAGTAATGTGAAAAAATGATGATAATTTTGGGTGGATGGGGTTTAAAAACACAACCTGGTAAGGCAATAAAAGCATCAGAGTGCTTAGCCATCTCAGCTTTCCTTTGGTGCATATCTGCAACTGCTCTTACTTCTCCTACTGTTTCACCAGTCAACTGCAAACAAAGAGCACATCCACCAATTTTTTTTAAAAACTTATATAAAAGGAAGTAATAATGAAAAGTAGTTAAAGAGAGAAAAAGCAGGTTTGGACTCTTCTACAGGCAAAAGCAATGATGGCATTGCAAGTAATCGTAATATTGGCTTTTTTTGAATATCTTACATATTCCATTTTTTTTTTTACAGAACCCTAATCTAGTTCACCTCTTTTCATCATTTTTTCACATACCTTTTGTTTAAAATAACATAAACAAAGAAGATATTTTTATTTTAGGTTACCTAATTGAAAAGAAGAGGAGGCAGACTCATAATCATTAGACTTAAGAAAGGGTAATAAATAGAGAGAAGAGTAAAACTGAAGCAAAGACTGGAGACTAAATGTGTTTTGAATGGGGATTTGGAGAACCTACAGATACATATTAATAAACAAACAATAGTGTTTTAGTATTAAAAATAGGGAAATCTTGAAATGTTTTACCTCTCTAGGCATGAGGGTCTTGGGAATGATTCTGTAGAGTGACAACAAGATGACAAAAATGAGGTTTATTAGAAGTTCTTATGACAATTGTGTTCCATCAGAAACTCAAAATACAGTTTTCTTCTGTATAATCTTAAAAAAGATTCACAAAGTTGTTTTAAGAGAAGATATTAAAGAGAGAAAGTTACCCAATAACATGACGACCACCATCATGAACAGCTTGTGAAACCAAACCCATCAATCCTATGCTCCCACCTCCATAGACTAGATCAATATTCCTTGAAACCTGCATAACAAAATCAAGATAAAACAGAGTTACACATGAAGCCTAGATTTGGTAAAAAAACAGTTGAAGCTTTGAGTTCTACATGAAGCACACATTCAAACCCATATCACTTGGCACGTTTCAAAGAAGAAAGAAAAAATGCTCTGCATTTGCAAAAGCTACACATCATGTGAACATGTTTATCAAAAACCTTTAAGAAAATTACACTTTTGCAGACCATAATGAAACAGAGAAGCACAACATCATCTTATCTCAAAAACCACCAGCAGAATGAAAGACAAGATAATACGTAGAAAGTCATGAACGTGTTACCAGTTCGTTGCCGAGGTCAACAGCAGCATCTTGGTAACTGCTCTTCTTGCCTTGGCTGCTTCCACAGAAGACACAGATTCTTCTGAACTTTGACTTTTGCATCGATTCACCTTTGATTTCCATGTGATTCTAAATTTTGGGCGGAAAGAGAAAAGGTAAGCAGTTTAAGGTTTCTTTGAGCACAAGAATCTAATTTCTTAAGACAGTTTTACGAGTGTCAAACAAACCTAATCGATATCTGAAAACTTTTTTTTTTTTTTTTCGTTGTTGTTATAGTTTATCTTGTTACCACTAATGCTTTGGCTCAGGGATGGTTGTTATATAGTGCGTCTTCACGTCATGCTCGTCATCGATTAGTTTCTATTTAAATAAATTACTTTACTTTTTATTTAGTATTTTTCAAAAGTGCGACATTTATTAAGAAAAAATAACGATTAGTAAAGTTTAGAAAGAGAAAATGTTTTCCTAAATATTTGGTCAAGGCATGCTTGGGAAAATATATTTTTTTGGACTAAAACACTTCTAAGTTGCTTAATTTTCGATTTTTTTTTCTATAACTGAGTTATGAAATATTCTTAAATATTTAAAGAAGTACTTGTTTTTTTGGGGGAAAAAAGAAATTTTTGTATTTTAAAAAATATATATTTGGTATTCTTTATTTTTTTTCTTTTGTTTATTAATTAATCATTTTTCAATTTATTTTTTGTTGCTTCGTTGAGGTCTTCACACGTGAGAGATTTAAGCACGCGGGTCTTTCCCCAACCACACAAATACAGCTCATCTTGGCACGCGTAACCAAATTCTTCCTTTGTGTTAATTTTCTCCTTCTATTATTTTTGTTTCAAAACAGTAGCTACTAGCTACGTACTACCAAAAACCTTTGTTTTGGTTGGAAAAAAAACTTTAGTTATGGCAAGCTCATGTACTGTTGACAGGAGATACTTTGAACTCACGAACATCGACTACTTTTGACGAAGAAAAAAAGAATCCGTATTTAAAAAGTTGTGACGGTCCTGACGGATGATTATTTAGTGCTACGATCGTTAAGAGAAAATGACATTTGAGGATTGTTTGACGTTTACATTTGAGGATTAGATAGAAATAATAACGAAGTCGTCTATAGTGAGTGGTGCAAACATAAACTAGGGACAAATTCTTCACATTAAAACCAAAAAAAAAACACTTGGGACAAATCCATTCGGTTTATAGTACGTGTGGATCATATGGTTACTTAGATTTTGGCACATAAGTTATATTCATAGTAGGCTTGTTGAAAAACTCATTAACAAGAGACATGCTCGCTCTCGATATTAGTACATTATCGATGCACATCAGCTGAAGTTCATTATCGAGGGATCATGATGACTTTGTGAATCTTCTAATTTGAATGTTGAAGTTTTATTGATTGGCTCTGCAGATGAGAGAAACATTCGCATGCAGACTGTTATGATTAATTAATGTTCTAAGAAACGATACAATTTGCGTGTAAAATCTTATACATGTAGATAAACGAACTTAATTCATGAATGATTTCGGTAATGTGATATAGAAATGTTGTGTAAACTTTATATATGACCTATGCGCGGTGAAGATTCATTATAGGGTGTGTATATATAAGATCGTATATTTGATTATTCACAATTACTTTGAAACAAAAACCTATATTTCCATCAAATTCTAGATATATGATAAGTATAAAAATGTTTTTGTTGTCCGTATATTCGTTTGTAAACCGTAGTTACATATATAATTAATCAGAACATGATATTTTCGTTTATAGGTTAATAGTCGAAGCTAGGATTGGTAAAATAATAGACGCAAGTCACTCATCTAGTTGTTTTTTTTATCGATCACATCACATGCTCATCAATTTCACCAGCAATCAGTTTTAAGTTGTTTCTAAAAATATGTCCAAATGAATAAGAACAAGACAGGAAAATTGTAATAGGCTCGTGTATATTTACAAATTACAACTCTAATATGCTAGTAATAATGTAATGCAGAAATTTATTTTATGCTTTATATAATAAAGCCCTCTTGCTATTTTTCTTATAGAGAGCTCTCAATGAAACAAAATAACCATTTTAGTTTTTTAAAATTGATTGATCAGTGATAAAGTTCCCTCACTTTTATTCCCTTTATCAAGAATAGGACAAATAATTCATTTACAATATATCTGGACAGTGTAAGATGGGTTACAAACGTTATTTACTGATACTCATGCAAACAAAATAAAAAATAACCAGGACAAGAAGAACCCACTAGTAAAACTTAATGGAACCATAGAAATGTTATGGGTACACCAATAGATATATATACACATTTATTTCTCTATTGTATATAGAATGAATAAGTTAATGAGATGATGATGTCTGAGATATGGAGCAATGTGCCAATTGATGATTGAAATAAGAAACACAAAGTGAGTTATGGCTTTTATTACCAATGTAGCCCAATTCACCCTCCCTATGTAGACAACCTTCTTCTTGTTCTTTGCATAGGAAACATTACTTCTATTTTTTATTCTCCTATACTCATTTTAACCTTTTCATAGTTTTACTAAAAAACACTTCTTAGCATTGCCCCATCTTCTTGTGCAGCTAAGTTGTCTTTCTAATTCCACTTGGTGTTATCCCTCCACGTACGTTATAATGTGGTATGAGACAAGGTAGAGTTTCGACAGATGACAATGTTATATAAAAAAATCATTTGAAAAGATTATATGTGCTCTAAAAAGATCATTCATAAACTATATATATAAGCAACTTTATAAATATAAGTAAGAGAAATTGTTTTTGTCTTTGTTTTTAATTTACTTATAACGCATTGAAATATGAAAGATAAATCTCTAATCAAAACCTCTAATGTTATCCATCATCAAAACTCTAAATTTACTAACGTTAAAAAATAACCATTACTAATAAAACATCTAGTCACATATTTTAAGTTGGTTTAAAAAGTATGACTGATCACTAAATTTAGAATATCCTATTGGAAAGAACGAGATTCCATCGTTCCAACTGTCCTTCTAAGCTACATATAGCATCCGAGAGCTTATTTTTCAAGTTCTTTTCTTTTAATTAAATAGAAAACTCACCTTCAACTTTTTTAAAAAATTGTTTATCAAAAGATAACAAAAAAAAGCTTTTAAGAGTTTTGGCTTTGTTAATCTTATACAAAATTCTTTTCTTATTTGACACTTCAATACAAAGCTTAAGAACTCTAATTTTTGTTTTTAGAAAGAAAAAAATAGCAATAGGAAAAAACTCATGAAGACACTAGTTTATTCAAAGCCTATATATAACCCTATTGGATTTATTGGCTTGGAATGACAGTAACCCCTACATTTTTATACTTAATTGTAAGCAGACAGTTTCAAAATACACATCATGTTTATTTGTTTATAGTATATATTTAAGCGTGTGAATATTTAACTAAGAAAATAAGATAATTGCAATCCCAAGATCTGAGTAGATGCTGCCCATTCCTTCTATGTAGGTGTTATAGAGATTATAAAACTAAACACATACTAGTAAGTTTGTAAATTACTGTGTTTTATTATCTCCATGCTTGCATGCGCATTTTTTTGTTTCGTCTCTAGTTTCTCTCCACATTCTTCTTGGGTTTTTAACTTCCGACCCAAATTTTATTTTATTATAATAACCATGACGATGGCAGTGATATCACAATTACATTAGATAATACTTGCACTCTAATTAAACTGAAAAGTTGTATGGAAATGGGTACATGAAGTTTCATAGTCGAATCTTTTCTTGTAAGTCTTGTTAGGAAACAAAGAAAAACAGAACTTCGAAAAGTGGATATTTTGAAGAACAAATTCTTCTTTTTAAGCAAAAAGGGTTAACATTTTTTTGTCTTTAACCGATTTTTATGATGTAAAAGTTGTAACAGAATTCTAAATTACTTTTAAAAGACACTTTGATTTTCGTTGTTGTTCTAAAAAAAAGTACTAGTTGTCATAGAAGTAGTTCATTTTGTTTTAAAAGGGGCTACAAATTTCATTATAAAGTATTCTGAATGTTCTTGGAATGGTCAACAATCGTTTAACATTTTTGAATTCTTTAAAGAAAAAGGGTCAGTTAAATTTAGAAAAGTTCCTAAAGCTGAAACTTTAATTCAAAGCCAGTTAATTTGTTTGTGTAACGTTGACCGTTTTTATGATTACTTTCAGTTGAAACTTTAAATGTATAACGAAATTCATTCATTTTATAAAAAAAAACAAAAATGCTCTATATGATTTTGTATGGTAACTTAATTTTCATAAAGCGAATAAATTATTTTACCGACAAAGGGGGTGCAAAGGTATTAGTAAAATACAAGCTCATCTATTTATGCATGTATTGATGTATTTAGTACATACGAAGCAAGGAAAGGTTCCACACTTTCTATCTGACATATGATATTTTCTAGTTTAAGTATTCATTCCCGACAAATAGGAAAGCTTAATTTAATTTGACTGAGTGTTAAGTAAGATGAGGAAGAAATCTATTATTAAATATCATTTCTCATCTTTACCTTTAGTTAATAAAAAGTTGATTTTTTTTACCGATCTGAAAGAAAAAAAACGATTGATTTGCTATTAGTTTCTTCTTTTACTGATATTTTTGAATGAAGAAAACGAAATAGCATTTTATTGATACTCTAAACCAAATAACGTATTTTGGAGATATATTTCGAAAAGTTGATACCTTTAAATATATTTTTTGTTTTTTTATACCATTTCTTATTTTTGTGTATGTAGTTATATTCTTACAAAATTTTAAAATCTTTTGAAAGGACACCCTACTTAAAAATTCTATATAGGAAACTATGATTACCCGGGTAAAATTCTTGAATGCAGAAGACGTTAAAATGAATGCGTAACCATAAAAACTAGAAAAAGGTTGATATGATTCCGACAAAAATTTCGAATTATGGCTTTCACAAAAACCATTTACCGCCTTGAACCGAAAATAGAACCCCCAAATTTGTTTTTTCCCCTACGAACCGACGCTAAATCCACAAATTAAGGAATTAGAAAGTAAAAAAAAAAAAAAAAAAAAAAAAAAAAAAA
>Ga0041059_1002491_pt1 | contig 13632 bp, 13 predicted proteins | sample AraColnosormetaG_FD_56232 | JGI IMG/M metagenome (GOLD analysis project Ga0041059, IMG submission 56232) | Arabidopsis roots microbial communities from North Carolina, USA - Col MF nosort | ecosystem: Host-associated > Plants > Roots > Unclassified | place: USA: North Carolina | collected...
AAAAAAAAAAAAAAAAAACACAATCTCTTGTATTGACAAATCTTCTTTCAAACATTTGAATATTAACAACATTGATGATAGCAACTTTCGAAAAAAAAAACATAGCATATAGTTTTGTTCATACTAATGGAATCTTTACTTGTTAGAAAAGAAAGCTTTAGAATTGAAGAATCAAAAGGATCACTCTTCTTATATACCCTTATACATTCCCGCCAAAACTAACCGCTACAGGTAAAGAGAGAAAATAAGAGTAGAGAGAGAAACCTAAATTTAAAGGGAAGCTTGGCTAAATTTCAGGAGCTCCAAAAATGGAATTGCATCGTTGTTCATCGTTTTCTTCTATGAATGACCATTATCTCTATTCATGTAACAAAACCCATTTTCTCCAAAAAAAGTTGAAATTTTTCGGTTTTGTATTACCTCGCGACATCTTCTTCCTTCTCGGGTTCCCAATTCCCTCAATTTGGGAACCTGAAAATCTCTTCCTCAACTTCATGATCAATTCTTCAGGTATATAAACCCTTTGATGATAAGTTTTTTTCTTGTGGTGTACGTTATCTAACCTAATGATATGTTTTCTTCCTTCAGAATGGGTCTCAAGCTCTCACGAGGGCCTGTAAAAGAAAAATCACCTTTGGAATTCACAAGGGTTCACATTCTGACTTACTTCACCACAAATTCTTACCTACGTAACTTGGTGTCCAAGAAACGAAGACGGTTAATCATCGGTGGATATGATCTCGACATGTCTTACATCTCCGACAAATTATTGGCAATGTCTTTTCCAGCTGAACGAATGAGAGCAGTCTATAGAAACCCTCTTTGGCAAGTCAAGTCCGTGCTCGATATGCGACATCCTGATCATTACAAGGTCAATAAAACAAACGTCTAATATTAAAACATCAATCAACTAGCTATTTTTATTAACATTGAAATTTGGTCAGGTCTATAATCTATGTATAGAGGAATCTTATGATCCAGACAACTTTTATGGCCGCGTGGAGCGATTTCCGTTTGATGACAATCATGTTCCATCCCTCAAAATGATCCAACTTTTCTGTGAAAGTGTTCATTCTTGGCTCTCATTAGATCCCAAGAACATCGCGGTTGTTCATTGCATGGTACTTTCTTAAAACCAAATCCACATTGTAGCATTGCCATATTCTAATGTACTTTGTGCAGGCAGGAAAAGGTAGAACAGGGCTAATGGTATCGGCGTACCTTGTTTACGGTGGCATGTCAGCTGAAGAAGCTCTTGAGATGTATGCAAGCAGAAGAACAACAAACAATAATGGAGTAAGTCCTTAATTTTAGCTATGGAGTAATAGAGAATGAAGCTAATAAACAATACCATGACAGGTCTCAATACCAAGCCAACGTCGTTATGTGAAGTACTGGTCAGATTTACTTTCGTTCAGTAAAAAAGGACCTCCCGAGGTTAAATTACCGCAAGAACATAGCAGAGAGTTGTTGCGAATTAGACTTTATGATACAGCTAACGTTGATTCCGTCTTCTTTGTGGTTTCAGAACTTCAGGAGGTAATGATATATACACTTTGATGCATTGTAGACTCTGTTTCTGTTTGATATATACACTTTGATGCGATGATGTATATGATGTTAGGTTCCAAATGAGATGTATCGACCGTCTGTAGAACTTGCAAGAGGTTGTTGTAGACAATTCAAGAAAGGGTATTGTAGAAGTTCGAGTCCACGGTATTATATATCTCATGTGAACTGTGATTCAGAAGAAGATGAGGAAGTAACAGACGGAGAAGAGCCACATCTTGTTGTTCAGATGGATACAGAGAGTTCCATTATCGACGAAAAAACTTGTCTTGATTTCTACTTTGACAAACCTGTGAGAGTAAGTCACAAAACAAATATTCTTCAGACAATGTTTTTGATAAGATTTTGATAAGCATATGATTCTTGGACAGGTTAGTGGTGACATACGCATCACATTCTACCAGAAAATGATTGGAAGCCGCCTTTTTTATACTTGCTTCAACACAGCTTTTATAACCAATGGCTTACTTCAGGTAAAGAATTCTCCAGATGCCTCAAACTCATTGTTCTCTCTTGACATTCTTATCAATGGTCATTTCTTGCTCCGGCAGTTTTCCATAGGAGAGCTAGATAAAGTTGGTGGTAACGGAAGATCGATATCTGGTCCTGATTTTAGCTTGGAGTTACTCTTTGGCCCAGCTTGTTCGAAATTCGGAAAGTTTCTTTCCCGCGATGACCTTTCTCTCTCTTGAGGCCTCATTTTCAGCTCATTGGATTTCAACACTTGAGTTTTTAAACGGTTCTGTTTCATCACTCAGCCACAAAAGAGGCCTGACTAGCTCAGCTGAGACCTGCAAAACACTTCAATGGCTGATAACAGTGTTTAGCATGTACAAATGCAGAGGCAAATGGGAGATCATCAAACAATGTCAGCAAACGAACCACTTTCTCAACAATGTTTTGTTTTGTTTTTGTAGCAGGGACTGCAATTTTGGTAAATGATAGACAGTAATAAGATTTATGGGATTCTCTTACCATCCATTTTTTTCATTAAGATGGTCTGTTTCCAGTTTTAAGAACCACATTCTCTGTTTTGAGTACATACATATCTCCATAGCAAACGTAAAGGAAACAGTTTTATTATTATTGGAATACAACTTACCATCAAACTGTCTTCAATGTCACTGTGAAGCATAACATAACAACTAAAAACAGAATAGAAAAGCAGGATAAGAGATCTCTTTTTATCCTTGAGTCTTGATCTTTGAAATCAGCTCAAAAGATATACCATTATCCTCAAGTCGCTGCTGGATATCGGTTGAACCAAACACAATGCCGGGTGTGTAGACTCCTCCTTTAACTAGGCTTTCGCGCTGGCCCAAGACTATCAAACCGCATTGAACAAGTGTTATCGGGGTGGTTATATATCCAATCTCAGGTCCTGAAATTCTTGTAATGATTTCCAAGTCAGGCTTTGTTTCTCCTTGTGAAGCTAGACTCTCTTCGCTGTACCCACGACCTATGAACCACATCTTAAACGTAGCGCTTTCTACCTCTTCTTCACTTGGACCTTTCTTCTGGAACCAACCAAGGCTGAAAACTGAAGGGAATTTCAAAAGAAGCCATCTTCCGAAGGAGAACTTGGAAAGTAAACCAAGTGACACTCCAAGTGTAACATATCGGAATATCCCAAAGAGAGATTTGGACGTTATCTTTACACCAAAATGAGCAGGCTTGATCGATGACCAGAATGCTTCTCTCTTTTGTATCTGCTCAGGACTTTCATTAATCCCAGGAAGCCCATGTGGTTTCTCTGTTAGAGTTGTGAGAGTTCTACGAACAACTACTGCATCAGCTGAAGGTAGCTTTAAAGCCCAAAGACCAATCGTCTTCTGGTTTTCTAATGTTGGTCCTTTAGCAGGAGGACCACAAATCTGCAAATACATTCCAAACTTTAATATTAGCCAAGGCCTACTAACCAAGAATGTACAATATCAACACTATCTCATTCTCAAGCAGAATTGTCTCAATGTCACATTACGTTAAAATGCATTACTTACCGTTGGTCTTGGCCTTCTTGGTCTTGAACGTCTTAATTCTTTAAGCTTTTCTGCATTAGCAACACCTAAAACCGCAGACTCATAAGTCCCAAAGTTCCCAGCAATTTTTTTGTCAGACTCCAAGCTAAGGTACGCTTCAATCTGGTTAGGAACCGATGGAGATACCCATTGTTTAGCATTAAAGAGAAGACCCAATTCAGCAGGAATTGAATCAAAACCACAAGCAGAAACGATTAAAGAGCCAGTCTCTTCTGCTCTATCATGGTAGTTAGCTTCCATTCTCTCCATAAACTCAGGTTCACCACTTATATCCAAATAATCACACCTACAAAAACCATGTCCCAAAAGCAAACAAAACTTAATAAGACTACACTTTTTCATCAAGCTACAACTTTTGTCCCTAGATACACCTATAAAGAACCATGTAGCAATCAAATGAAACTTCAAAAGATTACACTTTTTCATCAAGTTTCTAACTTTTTCTAAGCTACAAATTTTAACCATTCTTATAAGCTACCATTTATCAAGAACTCAATAAAAATTTGATCTTTATAAGTATCACTGAAACAAAGCTCAAATGTTAACAATCACAAGTTCTCAAACTTCAAAAAATTATCAACTTTTTCCAGTTTTTAGGTTCACACTGTAACTTAAAACAAAATTGAGAAAACAGAGGAAAAGATTCACACTTTACCCTGAATCAGCACAAGCAGAGACGACAGGATCACCATGGATACGAAACGGTCCAACACAATTGAGGATGAGTTTGGTTTGAGTACAGAGACGACGAAGTGAATCAGGGTCAGATGTATCAGCAGTGAGGATAGCGACAGAGGAAGGTGGTGGGTTCGGGCGGGCGGCCCATTCGAGAGATTGGGTTAAACGGGTCGGGTTACGACCCGCTAAAGCTAGAGACTTTAACGGAGAAGAAGACGGTGTTTGAAGGAACTTGAGAGCTTCTCTGACGACGTACTTACCGGTAAATCCGGATGCTCCGAGTATGACCATATCGTAAACCGGTTCGGGTTTTTGGGTTGGGTTCATCGTGATCGGAATCTAAGACGGAGAATCTTTTTGGGTTCGACGACGAAGAGATAGATATTTCGAAGATAATAATACAGTAATAGTGTCTTTATGGAGCTTTGTGTCCACCGACAACGTCGACGTTACACGTCATTGTGAGTGAAATTGTAATTTAAGGAATAATAATCTGATTTGATTTTGATTGGTATATCAAATAGTAACACTTGACTTCACACACCATTTGTACTCATATTACGAGAACTACACGCTGTCTCAGATTTAGATATAGACAAAGAGCGGCACGTAGTGTAACTAAGATGTAACTACCTTACTACCTTAGGAAAATGTTAAACTTGTTTAACCAAGTTCTTTCTCTTTAATTGGAAGTTTACTCGGAAAAGCTGTAAGCACCACTTGATTCGAGATATTGAGGACTAGCCTCGGATCCGATGACTTATTTGTGTTTTCTTCCGTCAAATGGTGATTTTTTTCGTTGATTTCATTTTTATTTGTGGTCTTTTTCGTATTTTTGTTTATTTCGTAGATTTCGGTCTTCTGTATCTCTTCGTTGTATCTTTGTATTCTATAAACAAAAATAGTATAAAATATGTTACCAAAAACAATCTCTCACTAGATGCTCCAAGCGTTTGTTTTCCCTCCATTAATTGTTTCTTTGATCACTTGCTCGCTTCCTTGCCTTCCACTGTTCCACAAACCAATTTCTTGAACTATATTGAACTTTTTTTAGCGCCTATGGATTCCGTGTAGCTAATACATTTAGAAGATGTATTGGTTCATTTCGTATTTGAGAAACCCTAACTTCGATTATGGATGTATATTTCTTGATTAATCAATCAGTTATGTTAGGACGTTAGGTGTGACATTTTTTTATTTCTTTGGGCAAAGTTGTTGAGAATTTATGCTTCTGTTTTTCTATTGCAGATATTTGGTGGTAACGGGACTTTGTAGCATATGATGATCGATATGGGAATTTGTTGAGGTTATCGATATCTAACTGCTGAAATGTTAAAGACGATGTTAAAGCAAAAGATTAAATCCAGAAAAGTATCAACAAGGTTGGTTTAACAAACCATTATGTGAAAAGACATTACAACCAATGAGAGCACAAAAAGTTTCAATCAAGTATGTTTTTGTACTGTCAGAAATGTTTGTGTGGTGGTAACTCTATATTGATATTGATTTATGGATATAAAGTTATAAACTATCAAATGTTTTCTTCTCCTATAAGGTATATATGTGAAATTTACTTATGTGTAAAAAACTAAAAACTAACAAAACAATGGAAATTTAAAGTTGCTGCTGAATTTGTAAAAATTAAAGTTTCCTTTTGACTGAAAAGACCCTTAAAAGCAATGCACCTGACCAACAATTATCATTACACAACTTTAATAAGCTTTAGTCTTAAACCCCACCGTCTGTTGTTTCGTACATAGAAGATATTATTAGGTCTTTTGTAAAAACTATGATTTTTGTTAAGACATCTGAACAACTTGGGATAGATTAACTAACTAATCCACCTTAATTGTTTCTTAGCTTTTTAACTTGTCGGTTGGGTCTTCTCTCTTTCTCTGTTAGACAGGTGACAAAGCTAAATATGTCTTTTCCTTTCTCTCTCTCTTTTTTGCAAAGACAAGAGGAAAAAAAGATTACTACCCAATTTTTGTCCCATTATTCTCTCTCTTGCTGTTTTTGCGGTTGTGTTTTTGCAGCTTCCCTTACCTCTCTTTCACAAGAAGATTCAACACAAGAAAAAAAAAATGTTTCCTTTTACTTTTAGTCATTTTGTCATGTGAACTTTTTTTTTTGGTTTCCTCTTTCCCTCCTTTTTTTTCATCATCGTCTTCTTTGTGTCTTTTGTCTGCAATCCCATTTAATCTTTTGGCCTAATGTGGGGCTAATTCCCCCATATTAGACCCGTTTCCAAATCCGGAAACAGTTTTTGTTTATCTATAAACAAATGGGTTGCATCAGCTCCAAGAATGTTTCATGTTTAACGGACCAGGGTGACTCACCGCTCCCTGAACCTGGCTTGCTCTCCACGAGCCAGCAACATCGAGTTCTTATTGATCATTCTTTGGAGGCAAGTCACAATAGCAAGCGTTCAAGAAAATCAAGGAGATTGGGCGGTTCTGATTTGAGGATTGGTGTGAGCCTTGGATCGTCTCATAGGAATATAGAGGCTGAGCAGGCGGCTGCTGGTTGGCCAGCTTGGCTTTGTTCTGCTGCGGCTGAGGCTGTCCATGGTTGGGTTCCTCTAAAGGCAGAGGCGTTCCAGAAGTTGGAGAAGGTAAAATATATGGTTTCTTGTCAAGGAAGTTACCCAAAAGACATGATATTTTTTGTTTTGTGTTGTGTTGATGAATTTTTTTTGGGTGTTTAGATTGGACAAGGAACATATAGTAGCGTGTTTCGAGCACGTGAAGTAGAAACGGGAAAGATGGTGGCATTGAAGAAGGTAAAGTTTGATAATCTTCAACCAGAGAGCATTAGGTTTATGGCAAGAGAGATTTTGATTTTACGGAAACTCAACCATCCAAACATCATGAAACTTGAGGGCATAGTCACGTCACGAGCATCCAGCAGCATTTACCTTGTTTTTGAGTATATGGAACATGATCTTGCCGGTTTATCCTCTAATCCCGACATCAGATTCACCGAGCCACAGGTACAAAAACTGCGAAATTCATGTCTTTTTTCTTATGACATTGGATAGAGTTTTTGAGTTTTTTTTTCTCTCTTTTAATTCTTGTCATACAAGATAAAATGTTACATGAAGCAACTACTATGGGGACTAGAGCATTGTCATATGCGAGGAGTAATACATAGAGACATTAAGGCATCAAACATTTTGGTGAATAACAAAGGTGTTTTAAAGCTTGGAGACTTTGGGCTAGCAAATGTGGTGACACCTTCGAATAAAAATCAATTGACGAGCCGTGTTGTGACTTTGTGGTATCGAGCTCCTGAGCTTCTAATGGGATCCACTAGTTATGGAGTATCAGTAGATTTATGGAGTGTGGGATGTGTTTTTGCTGAGATTCTCATGGGAAAACCAATCCTAAAAGGCAGAACCGAGGTAAAAACCAAATTCCATTTCCCGCTCTTTATTAACTTCAACAAATTTTATATATTGTAAATTCATATATTATACATAACATGCATCTTGATATCATTGCTTTAAGCTTCATTTTTTTCTTTCCATTTTTGTTTTTTGGTTTTGGCAGATTGAACAATTGCATAAGATCTACAAGCTGTGTGGATCTCCACAAGATAGCTTTTGGAAAAGAACTAAGCTTCCTCACGCAACTTCCTTCAAACCTCAACATACTTATGAAGCCACTCTTAGAGAACGATGCAAAGATTTATCAGCAACTGGTGTTTATCTATTAGAAACTTTACTCTCAATGGAACCTGACAAGCGTGGCACTGCTTCATCAGCACTTAACTCCGAGGTGAAGCAAAAAAAAATTCAATTTCGCATTCCTCCTTTTCTTTTACATCTCAGTTTATTTTCTTTCTGATTTGTCTCAATCTGGTCTTAGTATTTCTTGACGAGGCCTTATGCATGTGATCCTTCTTCATTGCCTAAATATCCACCAAACAAAGAAATGGATGCTAAATATCGCGATGATATGCGCAGGTCAGAATTCGTCTCCTTACCTTCTATCCACTTTGTCGTTTCAAGTTAAAAATCTCTTAATGCATATTCTTATACAGGAAAAGAGCAAACCTCAAGTTGCGAGATTCAGGAGTTGGCAGGAAACACAAAAGACCACATAGAGCAGAATATGATCCAAAGAATTACGCTAAGTTACCAATAAGAAAGGTTCCTCCTTCTCTCTCTCTATCTGAAATTCCTCTATCAGCTTTATTTCTTGTGTCTCAAGTAAGGTTTTTAACGTGCAGGACACGCTTGAGGTTAAGAACATACCAAATGAGGCATCTCGAGCCACTACAACAACACATGGAAACTACTACAAAGTATCTGACCTCCCAATGACCACAGGACCAGCCAGCGGCTTTGCATGGGCTGTGAAAAGACGGAAAGATCCTGATAATATCTCTACTCTTACCTACTATCAACCCAGCTCGAAGAGTCAATTGAGTGGAACAAGTGTTGCATTTGCAAAGAACACTTTTGGTTTGAACCTGAAACCAGACAATGACTCAGTTTGGGAGGTTCAGGGAAACAACTATGATGATGTTATCGAGGAGGTTCCTAGTCATGAGAGTAAGCTTAGCCGTATTGGAGAACGACACGGATCACTTGATGGTTCTGGTTTGGATTTCAGCCAAAGAGAGGAGGATTCTCCAAAGAAAACTTTAGTAAGTGCTCTTGTTTTTGTTTAAATCTTTGAGACTAATACAAAAATATATTTGAAGTTAAAATGTTTGTGATTGTTTGGTGTTACAGGAGCATCTACAATTTGGAAAACAGAGCATATCAGGACCGTTGATTTTTAAATCAGGAAAGATTGACGAGATTTTGCAAAGGAATGAAAGTAATATCCGTCAAGCTGTCAGAAAATCCCATTTACAGAGGGGTAAACCGGAAATAACCTGATAATAAACCGGAAATAGTCTGATTAGTCCTCTTCATCCACACTAAACCAGTTTTGGGTTTCTTTTGTTTTGCAGAACAAGATGACAGATAAACCGGAAAGGCAAACTACTAAGAAAGACAAAAAGTCCACTTTTTTCATCGTTGTTAGACAAAAGAGGAAACAAAAGAAAGAAACGTTACTTGAAAATAAGTAAATTCCATTAATACTCAAATTGTTTGTTTCTAGTCCTCTTCGTTTTGTGATGTAATAGAGGAAAATATTGTAACAAAAAGTTTGTCATTTTTAGAGGAATCTAAAAAAAAAAATATAGAGCATGACATTTTTCCCTCGTTAAAGTTGTTTTTTTCCAAGATTATTCTCATATTTAGTAGACAGTAGAGACATCAGATTATTTACTTATTACAACATTGGCAAACAACACACAACTCTTTAATGCAAAACAACTTCATCCAACATTGAAGATCACAAAGGGAATGATTCTCCTTCTTCAGGAATTAAAAGTGTAGGAATTTGACCGTTGTCAACAAAGTCAATCTTGCTCAATCTTAGACAACATAGGACCTTTTCTGGTAACTCCTCTTGTTTTTGAGCCTATTTGCAAAAAAAAACAAGTTTTTAATTCTCTACATCGTTCAACAAGAATAGTGTCGTATAAAATATGATAACAAAAACATTACTTGGATAGTTAAGCCGAGATCAAGAGTTCCATTTTTGAGTCGATCTCTGAATGCTTCAAGCCCTTTTCTTGAAAGGTAGCTAAACCGATGCACGTCCAAATCAATCTCAAAGTAGTTAGGACCCTGGACAGAGAGAGACCGAACCGATCATATGATAATTAGGTGACCAAATGGTGTTTTGTTGGTTAGAAAGAGTATATATGGTGATTTTATAAAAACCTTGAAGAAGTTGTGTTGAGGGCGAGAAAGCACGGGTTTTTCATTGTAAGCTTGTATAAGCTTCTTTTCAGTAGAACTCAGACTGAGTTCATCTGGGTTAACTAATCCGGCTACTATTTTAAGCCTTTCACGAAACGGAACGATGTTGTCTTTTGCAAACCCTTTAACTTTTTCCATCTCATCTTCCACTAGTTTCTGTAACAAACCATCTATAACGATCAATGCGCGCATTCACAAAAAATGGTTTAAAAAAAATGAAACGGTCTTTAGGTCTTTGATGGTTAACCTTGATGCTGTCTTGGTATTGTTGAGAGATTTCATTTTTGAAATTTTCTCGTAGTTTAAAGTAAAGTACAATGCTCATGCCTTCTCCGTTACTATCACCGAGAAACATTGCGGCTGGATAAGTTGGCAACTGCAAAAGCCAAATTCATTAGAGTCTTTACCACACATCTCTTTTGATCTAAAGAAACTTTCTTAGTGGTTTTTACCTGGATGTTGACAATTAGAAGAGCAGGGAGGTTTGCCACAGCTTTGATGTTGGGAAGCTCAATGTGTTGGGCTATATGATCAATCTTCCTTGGACACACAAACAAGTCAACACCAATTGGAGTGTATGGACATTGGTTTGGAGCCGGGTGTTTTCGTTTATCTCTACAAATTTATCATTGTATTAACAGTCTACATCCACTTAGAGCCGGTTAAATGCATACATATATGTATATATAAACATAGAAGTTAAGGAATATACTTGAAATAAGTTTCGCCACGTAACTTCAAGTTTGATGGAGGTATCTCACACCAACTTCCTGATGATTGATGCTTCTCTTTGACATAGCACGGAATCGTGTATCCGGCTTTGGGACGGTACAACAATCTTTTCGACGACCCTTTATATAAAAACCATTTCAAAATATACATGTTAAAATTACAGGCTCACATAAGAATGCATATATACATGTTTTGATGTTGTACGGTTTAGTAAAAAATTTGACAACTTACTATGTTCGGTAACTTCTTCACCATCACATGATCTTCTCTTGAAAGAAACCTGATAAACCGCTGACTTCCGGTTTTGAGATGTGGGGGAGTTCAGAGTTTTGTCGTTGAAACTAACCGTTGGCAATGGCATCAACCGGCTCAAATTGGATTTTAATGCTTTTTCTTTAGGGTTAGGGTCTAACTCTTTCAATCCTTTAAAGCTACTATAAGTATTTAGTTTCTTCTTGTTGTTTCCAATAATACCAGACAAACCATTAGTATCTTTATATAAACCGTTGCTCATAAACTTCTCGATTTTATTACCGCCATCAATCTTCAAGTAACTCTCATGGTATTCTTCGTAATTTCCATTTCCATCAACAATGCATGAAGAAGCCTCAAACTCAACCACTTGACCATTTGGAATTTTACCCATTACGCCACCCTCTAACCAAACATTATCAGCTGAAAAGAATCTAGACTTTATCAAATATTCAATACCACCCAAAAAAAAAAAAAGAGACAACCAAAACATTTCATATATATGTATAGATTGACATTTACCTTCATGTAGGCTAATAAAGTCGTCATCAGAGTCAGAGAAAAGACTTGAAGAATCAAACCATGCATCGTTTTGAGAAATATCTGCAACAAAAACCGAAGATCCAACATTCACCACCTATCTTTTTTTTCTGGATAAACAAGAAATCAATATCACAACTCTCATCCTAATGCTACATTGATACTCACCAAAAGAGGTTTGGATTCCAACATCACTTAGGCGTCTAATATCAGACACTTTAGATATGTTTTTAGAAAATCTGCGACGGCCTTTCCTTCGTGGCCTAAGTCTTCTTGAATGTGTTGACATACATGTACCCATTTTTATTACAATTTTTATCTAGAACCTGCCAAAGAAAAAAGCACATATGATACGCCGATGCTTTAAATCACATCTCCAACATCCAAATGCAGTTTTTTCTCAAGAGATGTTGTTAAGATATGAGATTTGAATAAACTTGTAATTAATAGAATCATCTCTACATACTAAGACGTGACTTTTATAGTTTAGTTTTACATTGGATCAAGTCCTTGCCTGACTTTTTCCTGAACATTTGTATATAAAGATTCATTCTAAAGCATCAAATACAAGATTCTTTCGAATACAATATATTTTTGCCGTTCACGAAATAAAATAGATAACTAGTTTACTATGAGGAAGTGGGACACCGGACACAAGAAGATTTAGCAACAAATCTTACATGAATGAGACATGTTAGAGTTTGACCAAGTCAAAACCTACAAGTTGAAGTATATTAAACATAACAAAAAAAAATGAGAACGATTCCATTAAACTGTTTGTTCAATAGGACCAAATTAATATCTTTAAGCGAACATATATACTAAACGTCATTAAGAAAAATTAAACATGATTTAACGTAAATTAGAATTTACATTGATAGAGACGTTATCACGTTACAATCAGATTCAGGAATAACAAAGGGGGTTGTATTAAAACAATGATTTTAGATGTAGGATAGATGAGTTGTGTCTTTAGAGATCTTAGGAGTTAGGATAGTTTAGTTGTGAATTCTTAGCTACACATACATACATATTTAGGGTTACATATTGAGTTGAGATTTTTCCAAAGTAGTGGGGTTGTCTTTTCGTCTTGCCGCCGTGACCGAAGAAGCAGACGACGTCAAGTTTCATTGAGGATTATTCAATAATCTTAATCGACTTTTCATCTTGTTAATTGGGAACTTTGTCGTTTCTTTTCTTATGGGACATAATGAGATTACATTGGTGCAGCAATAGAAGGCTTTCTTTGTTCATCGTTTCGCTGTTCTTCTTTTCTTGAGTTCATTTTTTATTCTAAAATCTTTTTATATCATCCGAAGTTCTTCCTTCAAATCTCATTAAATCACAAACAATTTTCACAACAAAAGGTAAAAAAAATATTACAACTGATGCAGCGCATCTTCTATCTTTCTCATTATCTGTTTTTATTCAAGCTTTCATACTCTGTTTTTATGGGCTTTCTTTATTTTCTCGGTTTAGTTATTACGTGGGCTTTAGGTTTTTGATTTTCTTTTCCATTATGCTTTAGGGTTTGATCTTTTGTAATCAACTATTTAAACCTCTCTCCTACGTGAATAGACGGCAGCTTTTTTATTGAATTATTCAGAGCTTTTAAAGCATCTATCTCTTTTGTTTCTCAGCTATTCTGTAAATCAACGAGCTACAAATTTTGTTCTTTGTTCGGTCACTATGTGAATCAACGAACTTAGGACTTGTTACGGTTAGGCTGCGCCAACAACTCCACCATCTACATATACATTTTTGCAGCCATTTTGTTAAATGAATTCTGGAGTTGGAACTTATTTACAATGGCTGTCACTAGCTTATTCAATGCAAAAAGTTAACTACCAAATCAAAGCAAATCTTATTCAAAGGAATATGCTTTTATTCCACGGCCTAATTATTTTTGCCAAAATGGTTAAAATATTTAAAAATTAAATAATCATTTGAAAGAAAACTTTAAATTGATTTAAATTATAAATCTTTTAATAAAAA
>Ga0041059_1002492_pt1 | contig 13632 bp, 14 predicted proteins | sample AraColnosormetaG_FD_56232 | JGI IMG/M metagenome (GOLD analysis project Ga0041059, IMG submission 56232) | Arabidopsis roots microbial communities from North Carolina, USA - Col MF nosort | ecosystem: Host-associated > Plants > Roots > Unclassified | place: USA: North Carolina | collected...
AAAAAAAAAAAAAAAAAAATTATGCTTTTTTATCCTCGCATCATCAGTCATCCGAACCACAAACAAGTAGGTGGTATTTTTAAGTTGAAGCTTCTTTTCTTCCACAAAAAGGAATCCCATGGACTCATACAACAAAAATTATACCAGATCGAACTAGGGTTCTGATAGTATGTTTGTTTCGTAATCGCTCACGAGTCACGACATCAACAATGACCAATAACTCAATTAGGTTTGTTTCATAGTTGCAACAGTAACATCGACTAATAGTAGTAGATACATAAAAACAAAAGTCTCGATGAACCAACAACTATAAAACGAACAAATCTTGCTAATCGTCCTTCTTTGGACAATTGGATTAGTGGTACCAATTTCAATAGTGAAAGAAGTCTCATCATCTATGTTAATTGAAGAGTAAATGCAAATCCGAGTCTAAAAATAGGCGTCGATCTATAGGACTCAAAAAGTAGACGTGGGCCTCTCACTTTCTCCGCTACTAGCAGCCTCCCGTTCCGTTTCACTTGACCCTTTTGACGTTGACGTTCCATTTTTTCAACTTTCTCTTCTTTTTTTTCCCTCTCTCTCTTGAATTATTATTAATATATTTTGTGTTTACGCAATTTCCAAAAATTAAATAAATTAAAAGAATCTCTCGTATAGACAAAGAGAGAGAGAGTCTGAGATCGGTCCTTGACGAGACACTGCACTTTAACGGGTTTCAAAGTTTTTTTTTCACTCTCTTTTCTTTCTTTCTTTCTTTCTTTCTCTTCCAATCAAGAACAAACCCTAGCTCCTCTCTTTTTCTCTCTCTACCTCTCTTTCTCTATCTTCTCTTATCACTACTTCTCTCGCCGATCAATCATCATGAACGATCCTGATAATCCCGATCTGAGCAACGACGACTCTGCTTGGAGAGAACTCACACTCACAGCTCAAGATTCTGACTTCTTCGACCGAGACACTTCCAATATCCTCTCTGACTTCGGTTGGAACCTCCACCACTCCTCCGATCATCCTCACAGTCTCAGATTCGACTCCGATTTAACACAAACCACCGGAGTCAAACCTACCACCGTCACTTCTTCTTGTTCCTCATCCGCCGCCGTTTCCGTTGCCGTTACCTCTACTAATAATAATCCCTCAGCTACCTCAAGTTCAAGTGAAGATCCGGCCGAGAACTCAACCGCCTCCGCCGAGAAAACACCACCACCGGAGACACCGTGAGTTTTTTTTACTGAGACGAGAAACACGTGTGTGTTTTTGTTTGCAGGGGTCCGATCGTAATTTACTTCATTATCTTAGTGTTGGTGGTGGGGAGGGTTTTAGTTTTATCTTGAGGCCAAAGCCAAAAGCCCCATTTTTTCTCTCATTTATTTTCTTTCTTTTGAGTAATTTCTTTGGCATCGCAAGAAAGATAGAGAGTGATGAGTTCGTCCGTACAGTAGTACATTAGAAGTTTTGGAGAGGGAAGGAGAAATTGGTAATTAAGTAAAGAATCGTCGGTGGCAGTTGGAGTAAATAATAATGATGATGGAGGAATGGGAGGAACACCGCCGCAATAGCGGCTGTGATATTAGCGTGCACTCTACATCTTCTTTTTCTCCTCGTCCTTTCCTTTTCTTTTTTAATTATACTAATGTTAGGTCAAAAAGCGTCTCACGTTTTAATGATGTTAATCTACATAGTATCTATCTAGCAAAGTTATTAAAAAAGACTCTGATTTTTTTAACAATTCTTGTCTCGTCAATCGTTGTTTCATAAGATGTTCCGTATGTAGGGTTTTCACTTAAAAGATGGATGAAAATGTTCTAGCAATGTAAAATGGATGATTTTAATGAAAACGTTATAGCAAGCATTTGAAGTCAAGTAACAATTTTTTTTGGTTAGATGTTCAAGTTAATTGCGTTTTATTTTAAACTCTCTTTTTTATTTTCCGTGGTTGTTTTGACTGTGCAATATTAGGATTGGAGTCCATGTTTTGTGATATTTTTTTGAATTTGATAGCTTGATTAATTGGTTACTCTGTGATATTGATGCATGGTTATATACTTTGTTTTCTAGAGTGAAGGAGAAGAAGAAGGCTCAAAAGCGAATTCGGCAACCAAGATTCGCATTCATGACCAAGAGTGATGTGGATAATCTTGAAGATGGATATCGATGGCGTAAATATGGACAAAAAGCCGTCAAGAATAGCCCATTCCCAAGGTCGTATATAAGTCATCAGTTTCTTTGATCATTCTCTTAGTTAACGGATATGCAACCTATATTTCTTATTGTTGTTGTGATATATAGGAGCTACTATAGATGCACAAACAGCAGATGCACGGTGAAGAAGAGAGTAGAACGTTCATCAGATGATCCATCGATAGTGATCACAACATACGAAGGACAACATTGCCATCAAACCATTGGATTCCCTCGTGGTGGAATCCTCACTGCACACGACCCACATAGCTTCACTTCTCATCATCATCTCCCTCCTCCATTACCAAATCCTTATTATTACCAAGAACTCCTTCATCAACTTCACAGAGACAATAATGCTCCTTCACCGCGGTTACCCCGACCTACTACTGAAGATACACCTGCCGTGTCTACTCCATCAGAGGAAGGCTTACTTGGTGATATTGTACCTCAAACTATGCGCAACCCTTGAGGTAATTTCTTACATGTTATATATATTTTTTGTTGTATTTGTTAATGTTCGTGCATTAATAGTCTTAGGAGTGATCAACTCTATAAAGAGATCAAATATATATATCTTTGGTATGCAAGGGTTTAAAAACTTTAAATGGACCACAAAGGGATAAACGGTTTTTCGTTTTAGGCCGAAGCTGAAAATCCACATCAAGGGATGTCTTAGGTGGGATAAAATTCCCATGCTTTGACAGAAACAAAGTCTAACTGATGTAGATGTACTTATGAATATTAGGATCAAATATCGTGTTGGTCTAATCATTGATGCGAACCATTATCTCTCTTGTGGAACAATTTAGATCACTCGATAGATATGTCGGCCAGTGCTTTTTCTTTCTCTAGTATTCATTTTTGCAGAACATATTATAAAGTTGGATGATGCATGCATATATAATAAGTGGATGATTGCCTCTCTCTATATATATTTAAATACACACACAGATATATATATATATATATATATATGTATATATTTACGAGTGATTGTATAAGGATCAAGCACTGGTATAATAGTGCCTTTTGTCTCACCCCTCTTGCTATAAGGCATATATAGGCTTACTTGTGTCTGATAGAGACGAGCCCAAAATGGGTCGGCGGGTTTATAGAAATGTCAACAAATATTTAAATCGAAGCTCAACTACTCCACTCAGTGTCACGATAATGGCTTTTCCATTTACATTTATAACCTTTTGTGTGTGTTCACAATTGCATGTATATATGCGTGATTCTGTGTCCTGCATGGTGCATCATTCTTATGTCTATGTGTATGTATATCAGTATATGTACAAGCATATTTACAAGAAGTACTACGCGAAGCATGTAGGATAAGTTCTGAGGGTAATGTGTTAGGTCATAGGAATAAATGCTTTCTGTTTTAGCCAAAGACAGCCAATAAAGGAAAAAGGAAGAAAATGAGGTAGAAGAGACGTATGAGCATCTTAGCTAGCTCCACAATTGAAACCTTTAATACGTAAATTCGTGTACATATATTTTTTATTTATTAAATTACGTATATATAGTTTGATTTGTAAACATTTCTTATAAGATCAACTTTACCAAATTATACACCATTGACATTAACATATGCTATTTCCAAAGATGAAATGTAACATATATACATATCTGCCTTGTTTGATTTAATCTCCCAGGTAAGCTTGGTACGTAGCAATAGCTAAGGAGGTGCTAACTCATTATATATAGAAGATATTGCAGACCAGAATATGCGCAGGGAGGGTATAACAATATGGCGTTGTAACAATGGATCTATATATTACCTCATTGTTGATCAATAGCACACCACCGGTACGTTTGCAATTTCTTCATGTATATTTCTTGTTATATATGTAGTTATATATCCAGGTATAATTTTGATGTAACACAACATTAATCTTAATCGTGGATCCATCCCACATTTGATGCATGTATGTGCACTTAAGAAAAAGAACATGGAGGAAATAACGTTATTTTTTATTATTCTTTTCATCAATTTTACAATTATTTTATACTTTTATCTTTATAACTTTAGGGCGATATATATCTATATGAACTTTACAGATTGCAAGAATATCCCCAATTCATATTGGAGAACAGAATTCGCGATGCGTAATTTATAAAAAGAGATTATCAATTGCTTTGGTGAAAATATCTTATAACGTGGTCAAGGCATGGATAATCCGAACAGCATCGACTTATATGACATGCCATTGTGAATGTGGTGATAATCTATTCATGTAACTAACATGTTTTGTACGTTGGTAAAAAAGACGAAATTTGTGGTAATCATCAATCATGTTTGACTTTTACCCATTTTGATCTAGACTATATATTATGGTTTTATCATCGTTTTTTGGTTTGGAACGGAATTTCGTTTACGTGATGAAAACGATAACCATTGCGGTGCCTCGTTGTCTCCCAAAAGGCCAAAATATAAAAGAGACGTAAACGATCATTAAATCAGAAGACAAACCAGTCTAATGATCAGAATTACTCAGTTTACATATTTTAAAAATTACAATCCTATTTATGCTAAAAAAAAATGTTTTGATCCGAACAAATTAAATCTTTCCAAAGACATTCAAAGTCTTGCTTTTCAATGAACCGTTCAAAGTTAATGAATGTATTGAAGTGACGTACATATCAACTTCTAGCTACGCCAAGCAAATGTGTAAAAACCGTTCCGTTTTGGTAAATTAAGTTCACATTTTAAATCAAGAAAATAAATGTCGACTTGTGAACTAAATATATGTCAACATGCTAATTGTCGACATTAATTGTTCTTAATCAGCCAAAACTCCACTTAAAAGTATTTGCAAAACGCACAATTATGTTCACATTAAAATATAAAATTCCGGTTTTGAACCAAGACAACCACAATCAACAACAAGGTCAATGTTTATTTCATGTTTCTGTTGAGACAACACTATGTCTTATGATTCCGAGTCATTACCGGAGATAAAAAGAAGAAGAAGGATTACGAATTATCTCTGTGACTAAAAACTATTTAGTCCATGGTCGTTCGTATAAAAACTGTTTTACATACCGGTCTTGAAATTGGTTACTACCTATGATCAATGATTTGGGGGTGGTAAAAGATCATATATGAAATATGTATGATATCTGGATGAATATTACGAACGTTACGGCCCAAAATATTTTCCATGGGCTTGGGAGTAACAAAACAACCCATAAACAAGTAACGTTCGAAAATGTTTGAAATTGAAAAAGAAATAAAAATCTGATAAGTATGTTTAGCTGAAAAGCTGAGGCACCGACTAACAACAGCTCAACTTTCAAGAATGTCCACAAAAATAAACAGAAAAAAATTAGCTAAAAAACAAGAAAATAAAAAAAAGAAACTGTACCATTTTTTAGTGTGCAAATGTGTGTTGTGTGTGGCACATCACACGTGTCGTAGCATGACGGCAAAGGTTGTCTTGTGCACATGGCTCGGTTCGCTCCCAAATATAATCCCCAACCCATCCTTTTTTTGGTGTTACCGTTAGCTCCTCTTACACAAGATCGAAAAAACAAAAGCTATTTTTATATTGAAATGTGTTCTTCAAGAATCCAGTCTAAAAAGAGTGGGTGAATTGAATTTGTACGTGTTGTTTTGTAGATGAAAAAGTATAAATCAAGTTTGTATAAAAAGTTGAAAAAACTATATTTTAGTTTACTTGGTATTAATAATAAATAAAAGTACATTGTTAGTTCTAAGTTATATAGTTATGCATTGCATTCTCACTAAACCATATTTTTGGGCGAAATTTTTGGACCGTTGATAAAAAAAACAGGGTTTATTTTGGGTCCCAAAAAAGAGTTTATTATTTTAGGACAGGTGTTTAAAAGGAAGAGAGAACTCATCTGAAATACGTAAATCGAGGAGGTGGCAAAATTGGTAAATAAAGAAGCATTTTAGTCCACTTTTACTATAATCTTTCGGTGCGCCGAATAAGTCTCTCACAAACAGATACTAGAAGACAACAATGCAATTGCTTTTAGTTCTTTTCTGCAACATTTGTTCGTGTAAGGCTTTTTTTACTATCTCTTCTATTTACTCAATTTCTTCTTACACATTTGTTATACGTAAAAGGAACATTTCTTTGATTCTTTTTTTGTTGTCACTACCAAAACGTACTGATTTGTTTTTTGAATAGGTGGGTTCCTAGAGTAAAAAAGAGACCGATATTTAAACTTTTGTCCCTTGACTAAAACTCAAAACATTTCTGTTTGTTTTTTGTTAGTTAAATATGTTTAAAATAAATAAATAATCATATAGCTATTTATGAAAGTATTAATATACAAATAACTTTCAAAAGTTATTAATTAAATTTCAAACAATAATCCTGTGTTTCAATATCTACTTTTGCAATTGTTATTTCCATAATTCCATTAATACAAATTTTTAGATATTGATAGCTACCTAACTCACACTTTTTAAATTTTAGTTATGTCGACAAGTTTTTTTTTTGTTACATGATGTTAATTACGACTAATCAGGTTTTTAAAGTAATAAATCAATATTAAAAAGTGCCTCAACAAAGAAAAAGTGTTGGACCATGGTCGTCTATAATTATTTATCAAAACATAGTCACACACACCCTTGCCGTTATTGTCTAGAACTCTCTCTCGCTCTCCCAAAAACTCATCTCTCACCACCGTCTCAAACCAAGTTCGATCTAAAAGCCTTTTCCTTTAGATTCTCTCCAACAACAAATCTCTTTGAATCACTCAGTCATGTCGGTTTTACTTCCTCTCTGTCTGATTATCTCCATGTTCACCTATTCAAGTAAGCCCTGTTTCCTCTGTTTTTCTACATCTTTTATCAGCAAAATGTTTCTTGTTTATGTTATATGTTCTCAGTTCTAACAAGTGGGTCTATAAAGATTCAGAATTTTAGTATGAGATCTCTGATAAATTCCTCAAAAATCTGAACTTTGCCTTGTGGGTTTAGTTCTAGCTTGAGCCCTGTAATGAATATGAATCTGTTTTTGTTTGTTTGGTAAATTTTTCAGACGCAGCGTATTGTCTTTGCAAAGAGGGGAACGAGCAAGTGCTTCAGAAGGCAATAGACTACGCTTGTGGAAATGGAGCTGACTGTACCCAGATCCAACCCACCGGAGCTTGTTACCAACCTAACACCGTCAAAAACCACTGTGACGTCGCCGTCAACAGTTACTACCAGAAAAAAGCTTCTTCCGGTGCCACCTGTGACTTTAACGGCGCCGCCTCCCCCTCTACTACCCCTCCGTCAAGTAGTCATCTTTACACAAAAACCCACTTCATATTTCAGATCAAGTCTCTATTTTCTTTAATACTGATTCTCTGTTTATTGCAGCTGCTTCAAACTGTTTAACTGGTTCAAGGTATGTTTTTGATTCTTGATCCATTCTTTGTTTCGATTAGTTTAGTTATGTTTGATTCTTTAGTCTCCATAAAGTTGGCTTTCTAGGTTAGATTTGATTTTTACCACCGACTAACTTTTTTTTATTGTTGAATTTTGTTACTAATTTGTCTTTGAGGAGACACAATGATAGTGATTTAAGACCTAATGAATAGACAAAGGAATCTTGATTAAATGTTTTTATTTGGTACCATTCATCATTTCTGATAATTTCACCTTTACTAAAAAGAGAACTCACATCAAAAAAACAGTCCATCATTCACATGATCCAGATGAGCATCATTATTAATTATCTTGTCACGAATGATCACTAATGTTTTTGACTATTCTTTGCAGCTCTAGTGGCACTCCTACCACAGGAACACCAACTACTGGGACACCAACCAGTGGGACCCCGACTACCGGAACTCCGACCACCGGAACCCCCACCACTGGAACTCCAACCAGTGGGACTCCAACTAGTGGCTTCCCAAATACCGGGACTCCAAACACAGGGACTAACACTGGGATGCCAAATTCCAACGGGATGCCAACTTCATCGTCATCTTCGGTGTTCCCGGGGACTACTCTTGGCCCGACTGGGAGCGGGGGACTAGGCGATCCAAATGCTGGAGAGAAGCTGTCTGTTCGAACTAACACAGTGGTCTTCTTATTAACCGGTGTAGCAGCAATGCTTGTCATATGAGGGCTTAGAAGTCACACGCGGTTATGGTTGTAATTGAGTTGCTGAGAGATCAGATCTTGCCAACGGCTCATGGTTGATAGAGTCATCTTTTTTTTCACTCGTCTTTCTAGGATTTGGACTTAGGTTGGCCGAGAGACGTAATGCTGGTAGTAGCTAGTATTTTGGGTTATGTACAACTTTAACTAAGAGCTTTACTTTTGTAAATCCGGAGGATGAGATGCTCTTTTGTTTCTTATATTCTTTTTAATCCGTTTACTTGGATCTTTCATCTTTTAATACGTACCGTCGTTATCACATACCAAAACAAATGCAAAACCAAATAAAAAGTTAATTTTGTGACTTCAAACCATTCACTTTTGGAATTATATTACAAACTTGTCAAACAAAACGATTGAGGAATCGCTTTATTTGCTAACGATCAAAAGAGTGTCTCTTTCGATGTGGGTTTTGTTTTCTCCAGTCTGTCTTGTGTCTACTAACAACGTGGGAAGTTGAGATGTAATGTCTTTAAAAGTGTTAAAACCTAATGATTGTTTTCCACTGAGCGAGAGATTAACTTTTGGTCTCCAAAATTAAGATGGCTCCTAACTCTATATAAAATTGGAAGACTTTGGTATTGAATATAGTTTATAGTCTATAGAATCTATGGAGTTTCTTTTGTGATTTTGGAATCGGGTGCGGCTAGTAGTGGTGGTCAAGAATCTGATCCTCAACTTCTCCCAAAGCTGCTTTCCAATTTCAAGCTGATTCTTAAAGTTCTTTGATTATTAGCTACCGAATATTTTGCATCTCCTTTTCTCAACTCTTTTTTATACAAAAGCTTGTAGTAACTTAGGTGGCTCTCTCAATTCTCAAAAATACAAAAATCTTATTTCTTATGGGCTTCAATAATGGACTTTTGGGCTTGTGAAAGTAAAATTCCTTAAAAAGGGCAAAAAAACGCTAGAAGGAGGGGTCGAACCTCCGACCTTGTGGTTAACAGCCACACGCTCTAACCAACTGAGCTATTCCAGCTTCTTTGGTAGTAATAAAGTCTCATACAATTTAAACTTCAAGTCTTCAAAACTCGGAAGGAAATTGAATATGGCGGAATGTGTTCTCTCTCTGAACCAAATGATCGATCTTTGTTGACTGATTCATAGAATGTTCAGAAAAACTCTAAATTCAATCTCAAGAAGACACTTCTCTTCGTCTTCTCCTGAAAGTCCTTCTCTTTACTCATTCCTTAAACCCTCTCTCTTCTCTCACAAGCCAATCACTCTCTCACCATCACTATCGCCGCCTCAAAACCCCAAAACCCTAACTCCAGATCAAAAATCCTCCTTTGAATCTACCCTCCACGATTCCTTAAATGCCCATTACACCGATGAAGCATGGAAGGCTTTTCGGTCTCTCACCGCCGCTTCTTCTCTACCGGAGAAGCGTCTCATCAATTCCCTTATTACCCATTTGTCCGGTGTCGAAGGAAGCGGTGAGAGTATATCTCATAGACTTAAACGAGCTTTTGCTTCTGCTGCTTATGTAATTGAGAAAGATCCGATTTTGCTTGAGTTTGAGACTGTTCGTACGCTTTTGGAGTCGATGAAACTTGCGAAAGCTGCAGGGCCTGCTTTGGCTTTAGTGAAGTGTATGTTTAAAAACAGGTACTTTGTTCCTTTTGATCTCTGGGGGCATTTGGTTATTGATATCTGTCGTGAAAATGGAAGCTTGGCTCCGTTTCTTAAGGTGTTTAAGGAAAGTTGTAGAATTTCTGTAGATGAGAAGCTTGAGTTTATGAAACCCGATTTGGTAGCTAGTAATGCGGCTCTTGAAGCGTGTTGTCGACAGATGGAATCTTTGGCTGATGCTGAAAATGTGATTGAATCTATGGCTGTTTTAGGTGTGAAGCCTGATGAATTGAGCTTTGGGTTTCTTGCTTATTTGTATGCGAGGAAGGGGCTTCGAGAGAAGATTAGTGAGCTTGAGAATTTGATGGATGGTTTTGGTTTTGCAAGTAGAAGAATCCTTTATTCTAATATGATCAGTGGATATGTTAAGAGTGGTGATTTAGATAGTGTTTCTGATGTTATATTGCATAGTCTTAAAGAAGGTGGAGAGGAATCGAGTTTCAGTGTGGAAACGTATTGTGAATTGGTTAAAGGGTTTATAGAGAGTAAAAGCGTTAAGAGTTTAGCGAAAGTGATACTCGAAGCTCAGAAGTTGGAATCTTCTTACGTTGGTGTTGACAGTTCAGTTGGGTTTGGAATCATAAATGCTTGTGTAAATCTTGGTTTCTCGGATAAAGCACATAGTATTCTCGAGGAAATGATTGCTCAGGGAGGAGGATCTGTAGGGATTGGGGTTTATGTGCCAATCTTAAAAGCTTATTGCAAAGAGTACAGAACAGCTGAAGCTACTCAGCTGGTTACAGAGATCAGCAGCTCTGGGCTTCAATTAGACGTCGAGATCTCTAACGCTTTGATCGAAGCTTCCATGACGAATCAGGATTTTATATCTGCGTTTACATTGTTTAGGGATATGAGAGAAAATAGAGTGGTGGATTTGAAGGGGAGTTACTTAACAATAATGACAGGTCTTCTTGAGAACCAGAGACCTGAGTTAATGGCAGCGTTTCTAGACGAAGTTGTTGAAGACCCTCGTGTTGAAGTGAATTCCCATGATTGGAATTCGATTATTCATGCCTTTTGTAAATCCGGGCGTCTGGAAGATGCACGGAGGACATTCAGAAGGATGGTTTTCCTACGTTATGAGCCAAACAACCAGACATACTTATCTTTGATTAATGGATATGTGAGCGGGGAAAAGTACTTTAACGTCCTGCTCTTGTGGAACGAGATTAAAGGTAAGATATCGTCGGTGGAGGCAGAGAAGAGGTCCAGACTAGATCATGCTCTAGTCGATGCATTCTTGTACGCATTGGTGAAAGGAGGATTCTTTGATGCAGCGATGCAAGTGGTAGAGAAATCTCAGGAGATGAAGATATTTGTGGATAAGTGGAGGTATAAGCAAGCGTTCATGGAGACTCACAAGAAACTCAGATTGCCAAAGCTGAGGAAGAGGAACTACAAGAAAATGGAATCTCTTGTTGCCTTCAAGAACTGGGCTGGTCTCAACACATGATACAAGCTTTCAGGACACAAGCCAAAGACATCTCTATCATTGATGTATTGTCGTCTCTTTTTGGTGTTGTGACACTTGGCATTGCTATTAATAGAAAGCGTCAGATAGGAGAGTTTTTAGTTAAAAAAAGATGGCGCCAAAAGCAGCCAATATAGATTTAAGACTAGTCAATCCCTAAATTGTAGGAATGCCTTTGGTTTATAGAAATCTTCAGGCAAAACAAAAAAGAAAGACCAAATGAATTATTTCTTTCAATTTTCTTCAAACTTTTGAAAGGATTTGCCCTTTTCGTGTGTTTGTTTTATGAATTGCTCATTGCTTCAATCTAATATCAAGGATAGATTTTACAGTTTCCTATATCGGAGGTTCGTTGCCTTTATTTATTAAACCTTCATGAGTTCATCATTATATTTCTGTTGTTTGTTCATTTGGTTTCATTTCTCAAAATTGTATTAAGTTTCATTTTGGTTTATAGACAGAGAAGAATCGTGAAGAGAAGATTACTAACAGAGGGGGCCATTGCGGGTAAAGTATAAGGTTCGAAGAGCTAAGGTTCATTGGAACTTTACATGGATATTCATAGGTATAAGTAAGTCCTCTGTTTTACTATATCATTTTTCTTTATGCTGCTTTACATCTGATTGGTTCGTTGAATCACTCTACGATGTAGCTTATGTAAGTTTTCATTGTTTCTTTTAGCTATGGAAACGAATCACAAGAAAGGAAAAAATAGAAAGGCTTATCATCTAAAGAAGCATAGAAAATCAGATAATAATAAGAGTTTTGAGCCAAGACCAACGATCAAAGAAGTGAATGATGAGAAGCCGGTTTTGTTCCAATTGGGGAGCATTGCTAGTTATGGGGTCAGTGATGTTCGTCTCGAGGAAGATCCAGAGATCACCACCAGAAGATCCACATCTCTTTCCTTGTCTCCAACCTCTTCAGAGGATATACACGAGATCAATGCAAAAGGAAGGAAATCAAACTTATCTTTCGATAGTAGCCTACACAATAAGGAGCTCTTTAGCCTGTCTTCTAAATTATTCGAGTTACAAGGTTCATCAGACACACCAGGGTCACAAGTGTCTGGTGTAACGAATGCTTCAGTGGAGCCTTTGCTTTTATCTCCTTCGATTCAAATGATGGATAGAGAAGGATCTGATCAACCTGAGAGAAACTCGTTACCTACCTTGGAGAAGAATTTGAGCACACTTTCAAATGATTCTCTGTTTAGTCTCAGCATAGGTGATAACACGATAGCAAGAGATGAGTTGTTTAGTTACCGTGATTTCAAGTCTGGAGAGATTACAAAATCGGGAGAGCTGTTATCGTTCTGCCCTGCTATTCATGGTCCGGCTGATTCTTCTGATCTAGGAAAGAGCTTTGATATGGAGGACAAAGCGAGTGGCGAATGTGAGGATAAGTCATCGAACTCAAATGTATCGTGGAGGAACATCGGAGATTGCAATAACTCAGACGAAACACCAAGCAGCACACAGTCATTTTCATATCCAATGTGAGCTTCGTTACTTTATACCATCATCTCATTGTAGTAGTCTTCAAAAACTTTATTTTTGATTAATTGTTCTTTTCATGAAGAACGAAAAAGAAGAAGAAGAAAAAGAAAGCAACAAAGAAGAAGATGACACAGCAGCAGCAACAGCAGAAGCAGAAGAAGCGATGTTCTTGGTTGTGTTGCAAGAACACTGGACCTTGTTTCTCCTGCTGCAGATTGCCAAGTTGTGGTTACAACTTCTTTTGCTGCAAACGGTTAAAATGTTGCCCGTGCTTCTCCTGGTGCAGATGGCCAAGTTGTGATTACAATTCTTCTTGTGGCTGGCTCTTCTGCTGCCATTGGAGCTGTTGGAGTTGCTGTTGCTGTTCCAGGTAGATCGCTACTTCCGGATTCTCACATTGGTCTTCTTTAATCTGTGATTGTTTCAATCGAAAAGCCTACCCGAGTTTTCTTTGTGTTGCTACAGTTCTTCAAAGAAGGTAGTAGATGATGAGATGACTAGAGGGAATGACGAACAGAGACTGCAAAAAGCAGAGTTTAAAACATCTCATCAATGGTTTTGTTGATTTCCTTGTTGCTCTTCTTCTTAACTTTAGATTAGATTCTTACGCAACTCTGTTTTAATCTTTAGCTAAAGGTAAAAAAAAATAGATTTTACAAATGTAAAAGTTTCTTGCCTATTGAGAGCAGTTACCCAAAAAAAAAAAAAAAAAAAAA
>Ga0041059_1002493_pt1 | contig 13631 bp, 15 predicted proteins | sample AraColnosormetaG_FD_56232 | JGI IMG/M metagenome (GOLD analysis project Ga0041059, IMG submission 56232) | Arabidopsis roots microbial communities from North Carolina, USA - Col MF nosort | ecosystem: Host-associated > Plants > Roots > Unclassified | place: USA: North Carolina | collected...
TTGTCATGCATAATTTATATAGAAACTGCTACACTCCAATAAAGGAGGTCTTGATTACAAGGGAAGAAAACCAAGCCATGAAGGCTAAGCAATTCGCTGCTACAAAAGCCAAGCGAAAACCATAACAACAGAAAATTACAAGATAGATACAGGCGAACATACAACTCAAGCAATAAACGATATCTTGGAGTCCATGAACCTTGACAACCATAGAGCATATGAGATGAAACGACGCCTTGGGGAACAGAGAGCACATATAGTGATCTGTTGGGAACAGAGAGCACATGTAGTGGTCTGTTGTTCATGATTGATACTGCAACTAGGGCAGAAAATACAATCCTAATTCCGGCTAACAATGCCTTTCTCTTTTCTATTTTAATCTTTGAGAGAGAGGAAGTCTTCTCCGATGTTCCACTTTGGCTCCGGCAACGGCCAGCTTTTTTAGTGGTGTTGGTCAGCTTTACTCTAGCGTCGTTGGCTTTCTTAGCAACGTCGGCTATTTTCTGAATTTGTTTTTTGTTTTTCTTTCCTTTGTCTCTCTTTAACTTCAGTTTTCTTAAGTTTCATTACTTTAATTAGATCCTTACATATGGGTGTGTAGTTCTTTGCTCCTCCTTTGCTTAAAGGGTTTATTTTGTTCTTCAAACTTCTTGGTTTTAATCAATTAAGAACAAATTGAAGTTGCAGAGCAAAGTCACGTTTAGTATCTTTGGTTTTTTTGGAAGTAATTAGGCTTAATTTCTGGACTGATGCTTTGGATGATTGAATTTTTATTCTCAGGTTTGATGAAAGCAAATCCCAAATATCTAATTTTCCTTATCGATTGAAAAGCTTTTAACTGAAGAAGAAGAAGAAGAAGATGAAGAAGATTTACAGGTCTACATCAAGTGGAGTCATAATCCATCAAAACTCAATTGAAATTTCGCCTTGTTTCTTTGGGCGAAGAAGATGAATGACCTTCCCAACAATTTCGGCTTGAAAGGAAGCTTCCAACGTCACTGCAACTTTCCGGTGATCGGAGACTCCCTCATCTTCAACTTCGCACGTGTCATCCATTCTGTTTTTCACTTGTCACGTGTGTCTACACTACCTTTCCTTCACGCTAAGGATTTACATTTAGGCATTGGGCTTTTATTTGTTGTTCCTTTACTTAAGGGTTTTCCTTGTTGGGTTTGGTTTTCATTTTCAGATCCAGTAGAAAATAATGGCCCATGTTTGTTTTGGTTTACTCATAACCAAACATTGTATGGTTTCTTTGGCTTATTAATAATACTGAAACATCAGTGACAAAAAAAATAGTAGGAAAAACTGAGAACCCAACGATTTTATAGGTAATTCAGTTATCAAAAATTCATCCAAAATAAACTGATTAAATAATCGTGTTTCCCTGGTAATCGGGTGATTTAATATCAAAAATTCATTTGAAATAAACCAAACAAATAATTGGGTCGGATCAGATTTTGGTTTATTTCAGTTTTTGAATTTCTGCCGAACTGAACCAATTTTTTGGGTTTCTCGGGCTAAAACCAATTATACTCGGTTAAAATCAGTTTAATTTTGGTTAATTTCGGTAAAAATTTTGTCTAAAAAAAAATAATTCGGATAACCAATTGGTAAATTTTGTCGGTTTTTTGAACATAAATCTCAATCTTTCCTAATTGAACGGAATGTCAAACCAATTTCTACCGATAACTAAAAAACTCGGTTTGGTTCGGGTTGGTACAATCGAGTAAACGGCATGCCTACGATGAACCAAAGTTTATATTCAAATCAAATTTTGTAATAATCTGAATGTACATAGGTTTTTTCAATAGAAAACTATCTAAACTGAATTTTGGCCTAATGCAAATCTAGCTCAAATTTTGTGAAATTTAATTATTAACTAAAATTCATTAAAAATTAATAGTTTGGGTAATTACATTGATGTTATCATTTTTTATCGCTTTGAATCTATTGCTCTTGTTTGGTTTCTTCTTGTGTTTTTTTTTCCCTTTTATTTACATTCATTTAGCCTTTGTACATCTTATGTTTCATGGCGAGAAAGTATAACTTTAGTCATTTTTAGGTGTGAAAGTGCATTGGACCGAGATAGATGCGTAGAATTGAAAGAAGAGTGAATGGAAGCACGATGCCGACCAAGATCTCATCCAATGATTGGCCACTCATTATAAAGTATGGGAGATTGGAAGTGGTCATGGAAAGAATGTATGTGAATTTGAAGGTTATATTGAGCTACAAGAATCTCAGACCAGCTACATCATTATAGAGGGATTTAGTTGTTGGTTGAAGAGAGATTTAATCCGTGAAGTAATCCCAAACGAAAACGACTGGTCCCATCCAACCCAACTAAACGACTGATTAATATATCAGCGAAAGGTGTCAGGGATAAATTAGTTTGAATGACCACCCTTGAAGCTTTTTTTGGCAGGCTGGTCAATATCCAATTTGTCATATTAGTTAGTCCAATCTGATTTGGCCAACTTTTCATGTGAATACTTTTTTTTAGCAACTTTTAAACCTTGATTTGGCGTTTATGCTTTTATTCGTTGGTTTTTTAAGAAAACATTTGAAACACTTCATGAGTTTTGCTTATTTTTCATTCATGCTTGTTCATCCATTATGTGTGATTAGTTTCTTTAGTTGGTAATAGGTTAGATAAAATCATAAAATAGGATGTTTAATGGTTGATTCTTGATGCTTATAGCTAACTATTAATTTCTCATTTTTAAAGTGTACCCATAGCTAAATTTGACTTGATCTCTCTTAGATATATAGATCTTCTAGGGTTAAATATAATTTAATTTCTCATGTTTAGTGGTTAATTGATGTTTATGCTCATTGTTCTCTTCATCCAAATGGACGAAAGAAAGAAATCTTTATTTATTATTGTTAGTATCGAGAGCCGAACTTAACAAAAACAATAAAACAAGATTGAAAACAAAACCAACGAGCTATTGGCCTAGTGATAAATCTCTCAAGTGGAGGTGTTGTGTTCGAGGCACGTTGGAAGGGATTTCTTCTCCAAAGAAGATGAATTTAATCTGGTTTGTGTCCTACCTCTGAAAAATGTAGGGCTTTTAAATTTGAACTTCCAGATATATAAAAAAAAAGATTGAAAACAAAAGATCTTTATTCAACAACTCAACATTCGACCGTTACAAAAATTTGCCGAGCTTACAAATTGCTAAAAACTAAATTATACCAAAATAAGTCGGAATGCCGAGCTTGATTACACTCTCAATTATCAGATATCCTTTATTGACACCATTCTACCTTTATTTATAGTATAATGTGATGAGTCTAGGTCTTATTCTCGATCAATGTAAGATCTCTCTTTAAGGAGGCTATGCTCATCTCCTTCTAGAAGATAGGCCCATCTTTGCTCTTTTATGCGATGGACCGAACCTCATTGACTTCTTTTTACTTTTGGTTGACTTTCCATGCCCACCAATTTTATTTTTTTATATATTTTTTTCTCTAAAACTAAACTAAATCAGACCCAAACCAAAAATTCTGAACTGAATTAGACTATTTATAATGGCCTATTGAAAAAATTAATTCAATAGTTAAATGCTTACAATGGGATATTGAATAAAGAAATGAATTCTAACTAGATTTAATGGTGTTGAACCGATTCTGTTGAATTGTTAACAATGAATCCCTCATTGCCACTTGTCATTAAATAATTGGAGACAGAAATTGTGGAGAGAGTTAAATATAGATAGGACATGTGTTATTCTTTTATTTGTTACTGAAATTTTTGATATATTTTTTTTTGAATTATTAGAGATCAATTATCTTATAAAATATTTATTTGTTTTAAATTATTTTAACACTAAAATTTATCATTTTTCAAACTCTATAAATAAAGACTTGTTTCATTTGATTTGGACACAAAAAAAAATACATCTATTTTCACTATAAAGTTTTGTAATTTTATTTGTTTTGATAATGACTATCTCTATTTCGTCTTTATTTTTCATTTTTAATTAATAATATAAAATAAAAAGTAAAACAAAAAATAATTTAACTCGTAATTATTTTAATTTATTTTCAATCGGTAATTAATCTTAATATGTTATCACAAATTTAAAACATAAAAGAAAAGAAAAATAATAAAATAAAAATGGTGGGGTAGGGTGTTGAATTTTATTAAACAAACTATTCTAAAGGTATAAACTTTGAATGAATATTGAATTATTATGTGGAAGAGAGAGAAAAAGATGTGGAAGAGAGAGAAAATAATGTAGAGGGTGCTCAATGAAAAGAACCATTGTTTTATATACATGGGTTTCCTGAATTTTCCAACCTAACTATTTAAAACTCATCGTTCCCCCATACTTTTTTCCTCTGAAAAAACAACCATCAACTTTAATATTTCTGAAAAAACAAATTTCTCACTAAACCGTGTCAAACCACAAATTCGCGTTACGATTATCCACATAATTACCCACGACCCGTTTCGATATGACGTCGTTTCCTTCATTGGTTTTATTCCCAAAATTACCCAAAAACAACGTCGTTTTCTTGAGAGGTGATTTGAGAAGATCCAGCAGCCTACAATAGAAGGAGAAAGATAAACATATGACATTTACAATGAGAAAGTAAGACATCAATAATATTAGAAAATATACATACCTCTACACCAATTTCTTCTTGATTATTTGTCTTTTTACCGTTACCATTCTTCTCACCCTTCTTCTCTTTAGGGAACTTCTTACATCTTGCTGCATTGTGTCCAGCCTCCTTACATGATTTGCAATGAATTGTCGCCGCTTTCCTGCTTAGCTTGCGTACTTCTAGTTCACCCGACTTCTTCTTCTTTGGTGATTCATGTTTACCTTTGACCCGGTCGAAATTCTTCTTCTCACCTTTCTTTCTGCCAGGTGGAATAGGTGCTTCTGGTACGGTTATCAGAGCATAGCCAGTAGGCCAGTACATTTGGTCTCTAACAGGTTCAGGCGTTGTATCATACTGCTCTTTCCAAATAAACGTACAAAACAATGGTATAACATAATCTTCAACATTCTTCTTCTCATACATGACTGCTGCATAAGCATGTTCAGATGGAATGCCTGTGATTGGCCACTTGCAGCATGAGCAATCCCATGAGATTGCTCAGTCGTCAAGTTCACATGGTTAGAACTACCATCAACCCAAACCTCATACTTGCCATGTGTTCTTTTGTAACTTCACACCTCATAGCATCCTCTTCTTCCTTGGCCAGAATATCTGATACATACTTAGAGACAGATTTCTTCCATCTTCTAATCTTTTCCTTTCTCTTACTTATATGTGTCATAGATTTTCTTCTTATTGTTTCCATCATTGGAACCAATGCCTTGGCCCTAGCTTTGACAATTGTGGCATTAAACGATTCAGTTGCATTGTTGTCCACATTCTCACAAAAACTCTCGTGCATAAACCAAGCTCTACACCAATTCTTTGGTTCCTCACGCATGACATCTTCATACAAAGGCAGATCATAAGCTCTCTGATGATTCAAGTTTGCTCGATATTCAGCCTCACTGTAACTCCAAACTAAGTGCCACACATGCTTCTTCAACTCGTCTTTATTTGGATGCCGCTTTTTAAGGTTCTTAACTATATGCTTGACACAAGGTCTGTGTTCATTTGGTAATACATTCTTGACAAAACTTATAATTCCCTACAAAAAAAGCCACAAAAAAACTCAGGTTCAAGTCTAACACGTACTAACAAGCACTATAATAACATATTCCAATTCAAAAGACACTTTAACTAACACGTACCTTGCACCTATCTGATATAACCTCATAGTCACTGCCATCTTTCAGGTTCAAGTCTTGCTTCACCTGATTCAAGAACCAAAGCCAATTTTCTGCATTCTCGGATTGAACAGTTGCCCACGCCACAGGGTATATTTGGTTGTTTGCATCATGACCAATAGCAGTAAAAAGGCAACCTTTAACTGCATGCTTCAAGAAGGTTCCATCTATCCCTATGAGTGGCCTACAAAGGTAGAATGCATTCTTCATTGCTCCAAGACATACGTAGATCCGGTTGAATACATGATTCCCTTTGGCATCAGTAATTGTATCAACAATTGCAGTTGATCCCTTATTTGAGCTCATGATTTCAGCAACATACCCTCGAAGATGAGCAAATTGTTGCTCATATTCGTCTTTCAGCCACTTCAGAGCCAGACATCTCCCTGTCTGAACTTGTCCTATACTACTCACCAACTTCCACTATTCTTTGATATGCCTTTGAATGTTAAGAGACATGTAATTAGGCTGCAACCTCAGCTTGTCCATAAACAATCTTCCAATCACTCGACTCTTCTTTTCTTTTTTTTCGCAAACACCATTTATATTAAATTATCGGGAAGAGAGTCTCCGCTAGAGAAAGCCATTCAGGAACCGATGTGCTTACATGGGAAAAAGACTATTTCGAGCCTGAGCTTTTTTAGCTAGACAATGTGCTCAAGTATTAGAACTACGAGGAAGAAATCTAATATGAAAAGAAGGAAAAAAACAAACTAAAGATCGATAGGAAGCCAATTCCGCTGCGAATGTCGGCCAATCATCTTGGTTGTCAATGATAAAAATCAGGTCTGAACAATCTGAAGCAAAAGTACAAGAGGTATCGCCAATAGAGATCATGCATCCCATAGTCCATAACAAAGAGTCAAATTTCGCATGAAGCGGTGATAAGCTTCGACGAGCACTCTTGAGACCAAGATGGAGGACTAAGTCTTGTCGAACAAGATCCCATCCATGCCCGCTTAAAGGGTCATCGGCATGCCAGGAGGCATCAAGTTGACATTCAGGGAGCAGGGTGAGCGGGGTCTGAGAAGAACCTAGGAAAGGGATTATGGTATAGGTACATCTTCTTTTAGAGTTGCTTGTTTCCAAACAGTTGCCTCTTGAAGTGCCAAAGCCAAAGTTTCAGGGGGAGGTTCCCTGAAGTTCTTAAAAATAAAACGATTTCTACTTTTCCAGATATACCAAAGTATCCGTGGAAAGAGTTCCAACACCTCCTCTCCGATTCCAAATTCTCGGCCGCGCCAGAAAAAGAAAGTCAAAATTATAGAAGATGGAATTTCTAGGGAAGATATTCCCTGAGGAAAGAATAGGCGATAATGCCCAAATATGTCAGGAAGATGGACAATGAAAAAGGAGATGGTTGATTGTCTCTTCTGTTTCTCCGTAACGAGGGCACCCTCTATTCGTACCCATATGACGATAAGTCAAATTTTGACAAGTGGCTAGACAACCAAAAATACATTGCCAGGCGAAATGCATAAGCTTCCGCGTAGTTTTAAGCTTACATACTTGTGCCTGAAGTACCGAAACACCTGGTCCCTGAAAAGGAGGGTCACAAGTAGGACGAGATAGATCTCTCGTGACCCAATATCCTGACTTAACAGTATAATTACCGAATTTAGTGTGAGACTAGCTAAAACCATCACTCAAGTAGGTACGACTTGGGCGAATCCATAAAATGAGTAGAATATCAAAGGGATCGATCAAGGCTTGGAGACGGTCCAGTTTCCACATCTTTGTGTGTTTGGTCGATTAAATCATTGACATAGAGTATTGACGTAGAGTAGAGGATCTCTTATGTCAAGAATGCTCTTAGCTGGCCGTGCAGAAATTGTGAGAATCCATGGATCTTTCCAAACTCGAGTCAGCATTCCAGATCCTATAGTCCTCCGAAGCCTCGAGACAAGAAGCGGTTTAGCTACCATTATACTCCTCCATTCAAAAGACGGTCGATTTGATGCTCCTACATGCAAAGAGTCGCTATAACGAAAATATCTTCCCTCAACACCCTACTTAGAAGAGAGTTCGGGAATCGGATTAGTCGCCAGAGTTGCTTAGCTAGTAAGGCTAGATTAAATTCTTCAAGTGTTCTAAAACCAAGACCACCTTCAGAGTGTGGGGTACAAAATTTTTCTCATGCTATCCAACGAATGCCATTACTATTTTCATTAATTTTCCACCAGAAATTAGCAATGGCACTACTCAGCTTGGAACGGATAGCTTTAGGAAGTAAAAAATACGACATAACATATGTCGAAAGAGCTCGCACTACAAAATTTATGAGGATCTCTTTGCCACTTAAGACAAGAATTTGGCTGACCATGTATTTAGCCGTTTTTGAAGTCTATCTCGTACAAATGATTACACTTAAGTTTTAGAACCATGAATTTTCTGAGGTAAACCCAAGTAAGTCCCCATACCTGACAGTATTGTCCACGTCATGGCCAAACATTACAGATGACTTAGCAGCATTGAGCTGTTGTCTTGAAGCCTCGCCATAAATGCTGAGAATATTGATAATCTCTTGACCCTGAGATGGATCTACTTTGTAGAAAAAAGGACTATCATCTGCAAACAGTAAATGGGATGTAGATGGACTTGCACGAGATATTTGAAGGCCTTGAATCCGCCCATTCCACTCTGCATCTTTAAGGTTTGCTACTAAAACTTCCGTACATAAGATAAATAGGAAAGGGGAAATAGGATCGCCTTGTCGGATTTCCCTCGTTGGTTTAATGAAACCCCTTGGTGCCCCATTTAGGAGGACTCTATACGAAACTTAGGAGATGCAAAAAATTATCATGTTTACCCATTTCTGCACAAACCCCATCTTTAACATGAGTGCACGTAAAAATGACCACTCCACTCAGTCATAAGCTTTACTCATATCAGTCTTTATACCCATAAACTTATTTCTGCATGCCGGATTGGTCCGTAGAGCATGGAAGTTTTCTTGGGCTATAAAAATATTATCTGTGATAAGTCTCCCTGCCACAAAGGCTGATTGAGTCTCGAATATTAAATCCGGAAGAATTTCTTGAGACAGCAACTTAATACTTTTGAAATAACCTTGTAGCTTACATTACAAAGGCTCACTCGGCTCTTTAGTAGACTACATTGTCCATTAGGAATACAACTATGATCAAGACATATGGTCTTCAAAACCCACATCTGCAGATCCGAATTATATGATCAGTAGACATACCAGTCACAACCCTTCTTTTGAGCACACCTAAAACTTATTTTATCCTTCTCCCACCTATTTTGCTTAATGTTTAGCCTATTCTTCATAGCATAATGTAACATAACCTCTTTGAACTCAAACCCAGTGAAAAATGTTTTACCTATAACTAACTTATCACCTGATGCCAACCTAATTTTCCTATCTTTAGTGACCACGGGATCCTAATCTGCATCACAACTCTCTGGTATTTCATCACGCCGAATCTGAAACTCATCAAACCAATTTGCCACGGCTTCCTCTATCTCGAACTCGAACCTCTCCATTATGTCTTCTTCACACAGATCTTTCGTCTCTTTTCTCCCCGATTTCTTCTCTCTTTGCCTTACTTCAGAATCAACATCGTCCTTCTCGCCTTCATGTCGTTTCCTGTTCCTTCGGCTTTCATCTCCATCTTTCTCACCCTTACTTTCATTGTCGGAGTCGTCTCCTCCATCATTGTCACTATCGCCGTCTCCCTCATCGCCGCTTTCACTTTCACTGTCCGCCGTTTCGACCTCATTCCACTCTCCGGACCCTCAAAATCAGGATCATCTGGATCGCTCTGATACACTAAATCTTCCTCGTGTTCATAACTCGACGAAGCCCCATACCAGAATGACATAATTTCAAAGAAAACCCATAAATCTCAAAAATCCCCCTTTCTCTCTAGAACCCTAATTTTTCAATCGATCGAACAATCGATTGGGTTTGGTTTTTTTTGGGAAAACAAAACAAAGGTGAAACGACGTCGTTTCAAGAAGAATCATGATTACTTATGTGGGTAATCGTAATTGTGGAACAGTAAACGCGATTTTGTGGTTAAACCCGCTTTAATAACTAGTTTAATTGGAGGCATATTTTCTCGGATGAATCCAAAAATATACAATATTTGTTTCAGAAATATTAAAGTTGATGATTGTATTTCACGAAGAATATACATCAGTTTATAAATAATTTAGGTTGGAAAATTCAAAAAACCTTATATACATCAGTTTTACATTTTTTTTTTTCGTCCAGTTTTACCGAACTTACTGCTATGACTGTAATTAGGCAATTATTAATTTACTCATATAATTATCAAATAATAAATTACGCTTTTTTAAAAAAAAATCGTTTTGGTAATTTTGCAATTAATAAAACCCAAAGATAATCTTCTCTCCCCTGACTCTCGTTTCCTCTCTCTTTCTCTCTTCCTTTACAGAGAAAGCAGAGAGAGAGACAAAGGGAAAGCTAAATCCGTGACCCGGATCCGAAATAATCGGGTTTTCAAAATCTAATTCCTCTTATCTTCTCTCTTCTTCTTCTTCCTGGGTTCTTCCCAAAATTCAATTTCATTAAAAGGGCACTGCCCTTTATCATGCCTAAAATTCTCAGGTACCTAATCAAGATTCTTCTTTAAATTCCTCCACATTGTGTTCGGATCTATTCTAATTCCGCTACGTATGAAACATGATCGTCATAGATTCGTAAAGTTTGAGTCTTTTTTTTTTGGTAGTGTCTGATTATTTGAATAAAGTTTTGATTTTTATTTGATGATTCTGTTTCCTGTTTTCAACGTTTTTTTCTCATTGATGATGTTGACGTTATGAAGTCATATTTTTATGTTTAAGATTTGTATCTGAAAGTGATTGAATTTTACCAATTAGTGTTGGTTTTGTTATTTGAGAATTCTCTGTTTGAGATTTTTCTTATGAGTATAGTTTTTAATATTGAGATTTGTTGTTGTTGTTGTTGTTGTTGTTGTTACATGTTATTGTGTCCCACTTACTCTTTTAATTGGGTACACTTTTTGAGCTGGCTACATTATTTTATAGTTGAGAGATTGTTTTATTGTATTTGACTTGGTTGTTGATTCTTCAAAACTTGGTCCCAATGTTAGTAATAAGACAGAATGAAACAACTAGTTTCTCTATGTGGGTCTTAACTATCTTTATTTGAAAGCTGTGTTTATATGTTGCAGATTTCTTATTCTTATACTTACATTACATGTTTTTGTTGAACAGGATCTAAATAAAAGTATAGAACAATGGGTGGATGTGTGTCAACCCATTCAAAAGCGATTAGGCCTAGGAGGAAAGGCCGTCGTAGATCTTCCAAACACTTTTCTAAAGTGTCTGATATTGTTCCTCATGCTAATATTAGAAGGCCTAGTGACGTTGGGAGCCGAGTTTCTTTTGGTGAGTGTTTCTGTAATGGCTTATGGTAGATCATATAATGGTGATTCTGTTGATGATTAGAGTAGATTTTTTACCTTTATAAGTTGTTTTGTTGCAGCTATCTCGCAAGATGATGCATGGTTTGACTCTGTCAGTGTTCTTGATTCGGATGAGGATGAGGACTTTATCAGCTTACCTGAAGGTAAATGTTAATCTACATTCTTTTCAGTATTCATGGAGTTTAAAAGATCATTTGAAGTCATATACAATAAGAGGAACAATTTTGGTAATGTTGATGTGGATGTGAATCTCTTTTACAATCTCTCCTAGCAGAAAACGTACCATCAACGCCATCAGCGGGTGGTGCGACTGGTAACAATATACCAAATGGTCAAGTAGTTCAGTTTGAATCTTCTTCGTGCTTCGTGGATGGTAAAGGAAAGTACGAAGAATACCATGAGACTTACTTGAAGATAGACGGGAGTAAAGCCGAGAAGTTTGTGTCAAAAGGGATGTACAAGGATCCGAGTGGTCTCTCTGTTCTTACTGGAAACAACAAGAAGAAACTGATGGACCATGCAAGCTTTAAAGGCTTGAAGGATCCAAAACGTAACTCTCAAGAGAAAACCCTGAGAACCAGCCTGAGCCGGTTGATGCCAACAGTCAGTTTTAATGACAAGACTCTAAACTCACCCACATCTCAGAAACGAAAATCCGCTGTTTATCGGCTTTCTTTCAAAAGGAGGTCGTGTGATGGTGAGGAAGTTACTGAGCAACGTAAGTTGTTGTACCGTCCAAAAGCGGGATTCACAATTCCTTCCTCGGGCAGAGAAAAGCAGTCTAGCGGAAGTTGGTCTGAGATACCGCCTTCAACTTTTAAACTCCGTGGAGAAACCTATTTCAAGTAAACCTATCACCACTCTGTTTTATGTATCTTTACTATATACTGCTTTGTCCGTAACTCTTGAAGAATGATGTTTACAGAGACAAAAAGAAATCCCCAGCTCCAAATCAGTGTCCATACACTCCTATAGGTGTTGACTTGTTTGTCTGTCCAAGGAAGATTGATCATATCGCCCAACACATCGAGCTTCCAAACATCAAAGCCGAGGCAAAGCTCCCTGCTCTTCTTGTTGTCAACATTCAGGTAACCACCACTCAACATTAACCGCTTCGTAATCTTTGTTTGTGGACTAACTTTTGCTTGTGTTTTTCATCAGAAGCTTTATTAGCGTTTGATATACATATATGTGTAAATGATCTTGACCTTTGTACCTCACTGGCAGTTACCAACCTATCCTGCTGCAATGTTCCTTGGGGACAGTGATGGAGAAGGCATGAGCATTGTACTTTATTTTAAATTACGAGACAATCACGAAAAAGAAACCTCTCAGCAATATCAGGAGAGCATCAAGGTAGCTTGAAAAGCCATTCCTTTATGACATTCATCACATCCCATGACTGATCTAAATGCTTACCGAGTTCTTTTTGTTTTCGGTTTCAAAACAGAAACTTGTCAATGATGAGATGGAGAAGGTAAAAGGGTTTGCTAAAGACAGCAACGTTGCTTTCCGTGAAAGGCTTAAGATAGTAGCTGGACTTGTTAACCCCGAAGATCTAGCTCTAAGCTCGACTGAAAAGAAGCTTGTACAGGCTTACAATGAAAAACCTGTCCTCTCTCGTCCTCAACACAACTTCTTTAAGGTTTGAGCACACCATCACTACCTCTTAAACACACAACAGAAGTCACCTAATTAAAATTTACTTTTACCTCTCTCCACAGGGTCCAAACTACTTCGAGATTGATCTGGATGTACATCGATTCAGCTACATATCTCGAAAAGGACTTGAAGCATTCAGAGATCGACTAAAAAACGGAACTCTTGATCTCGGCTTAACCATCCAGGTAACTTGATACAAAGTCTATATGCAAACCGGACTAGATCCTTTGTTCTTGAAGAAGATAAAGATCATGAATTTGGAACATGAAACAGGCTCAAAAACCGGAAGAGCTGCCGGAACAAGTCCTATGCTGTCTGAGGCTGAGCAAGATTGACTTCGTAGACCACGGTCAGATCCCAATGCTTTTGATCCCGGAGGATGGGGAAACTCAAGTGTAAACCAATCCGGAAGACAAAAAGCAAATCAGAAATTTTCCGTCTCGCCATTATTTCATCAAAACAATGTTGTATATTTTCTATATTATGTACATCTATCTAAATATATATGTATACCATAACTTATATAATGGTCATATTGCAAAACACTTGAAGTCATCTTCTTGAGTTTGCCATTTGTTGTAACTTGCAACTCTGTTACCTCAATTATATCGTGTGTTATTTATGAATGTGCTGAAATATCATTTGTTTATATTATTTGTTGTTTTTGACAAGTACGGTTTAAATTATTGAATGTTTCGGATTTTCAGTTTTTTTTTTTTTTTTT
>Ga0041059_1002494_pt1 | contig 13617 bp, 13 predicted proteins | sample AraColnosormetaG_FD_56232 | JGI IMG/M metagenome (GOLD analysis project Ga0041059, IMG submission 56232) | Arabidopsis roots microbial communities from North Carolina, USA - Col MF nosort | ecosystem: Host-associated > Plants > Roots > Unclassified | place: USA: North Carolina | collected...
TTTTTTTTTTTTTTTTTCAGGTGATATTCATGGACAATACTCAGATCTATTGAGGCTGTTTGAGTATGGAGGCTTCCCACCTACAGCTAACTATTTATTCTTAGGAGATTACGTAGACAGGGGCAAGCAGAGTTTGGAGACTATTTGTCTTCTGCTTGCTTACAAAATCAAATACCCTGAGAACTTTTTTCTTCTAAGAGGAAACCACGAATGTGCTTCTATTAACAGAATCTATGGATTCTATGATGAATGTAAACGTCGATTCAGTGTGAGACTCTGGAAAGTGTTTACAGATTCTTTTAACTGTCTCCCTGTTGCTGCTGTTATAGACGATAAGATATTATGTATGCACGGTGGCCTTTCTCCCGATTTGACCAACGTGGAACAGATTAAGAACATTAAGCGACCTACTGATGTTCCTGACTCTGGTTTGCTCTGTGATCTGCTTTGGTCTGATCCAAGCAAAGATGTCAAAGGTTGGGGGATGAATGACCGTGGAGTCTCTTACACGTTTGGCCCTGACAAAGTCGCGGAGTTTCTAATAAAGAATGATATGGATCTCATCTGCCGTGCCCACCAGGTTCGTCGTCTACACACTGTTCGTTTCTATTTTACTAAAGATGTCACGGAACTTCTATAAAAATATAACTGTTGTGTTTTTCTTTTTCTAAAAGGTTGTAGAGGATGGATATGAGTTTTTCGCCGATAGACAGCTTGTTACGATATTTTCTGCTCCCAACTACTGTGGTGAATTTGACAATGCTGGTGCTATGATGAGTGTTGATGAAAGTTTAATGTGCTCTTTCCAAATTCTTAAGCCTGCTGATCGAAAGCCCCGGTTCTTATGAAGTAAAGAGGTAGTTCAAGTCTTTTATACTAACTTGTGATGAGTGTTTCAATTCCTGTTTCAGTCTTTCAGATTTCCAGATTGCTATAAAAAGTTCATCATGCATTTCTTCTCAAATTACTTAGATTATGACATTTGTTCATCTTTTGCTTACACAACTTGTTTAAGATTTGATTGAGTAAAACAGAAGGGGTTTCGTTTTGAACTTTGTGAATATGAGCTCAGAGCTTGGATCTCAGATTCAATCACTTACAGGAAAACTTGTTTCATTTTTGCATGTTGCAGTTGAAACCTCGCGGGAAAGAAGAGGAAAAAGGCGATACGAAAGCGGGAGAGACATTTGAAGCTCCCTGAGACTTTGTCCGGAGGCCTTGCAAAGGCAAAAAAACATAATTTACATGTTATATTATCTTATTTGAACTCTTGCCATTTCTTTTCTCAAAACACTTTATGTTCTTATGATCTTCTCCTCTGACTCTATATAGACAGTAAAAAAAGTCTGCAAATTTTCATTCTTTTTCAACAACCAATTTCCTCAGTGTACATACTAAATTGTTCTGTATCCATACACACATATACTTGGGAAATCTTCGGTTTCATGGATTCTTCACAACTCGAAGCCTCTTTAAAAACAGATTCTTTGCTTAGTTGTTGTCGTCGCTGCAAATTATTTGACAAGTGGAGAGTTTTTGCAGAGCTAAAAAGCGAATACAAGTTGACCAAAAAAGGTCAAATCCCTGGTTCCATATGAAACTGTCAAACTTTGGACGTGCATGGATACAAAAGCTTCTGTCAGTTTACTTTCCTGGATTTAGGGTTTTAAAACCAGCTGTGAGGTTTGCTGCAATGTGGCAATGTCACTGCAATGTGTTGTATAGAGTCTTAAGTCCTCTGTTTACTTTAAAACCCGTATTTTAACTTGCTGCTATTCACAACAAGAAAAATGAAGTCTTGTCTAGCTACTTTTGCTCTCGCAGTGTTAGTAACACAAGGAAGCATTTTTAGTTTGTGTTTGGCCTCCTCTGCTTCTACAAACTCTGTTCCTAATTGGTTTCATCATTGGCCGCCGTTTAAATGGGGACCAAAATTTCCATATTCTCCACCTAAACCGCCGCCAATCGAGAAATATCCTCCACCGGTGCAGTATCCACCACCGATCAAGAAGTATCCACCGCCACCATACGAGCATCCACCGGTGAAGTATCCACCACCGATCAAGACTTACCCTCATCCGCCGGTGAAGTATCCTCCACCAGAACAGTATCCACCGCCGATTAAGAAGTATCCTCCACCAGAACAGTATCCACCGCCGATTAAGAAGTATCCTCCACCAGAACAGTATTCACCGCCTTTCAAGAAGTATCCTCCGCCAGAACAGTATCCACCACCGATCAAGAAGTATCCTCCGCCAGAACATTATCCACCGCCGATAAAAAAGTATCCTCCGCAAGAACAGTATCCACCACCGATTAAAAAGTATCCTCCGCCAGAAAAGTATCCACCCCCGATCAAGAAGTATCCTCCGCCAGAACAGTATCCACCGCCGATCAAGAAGTATCCTCCGCCAATTAAGAAGTATCCTCCGCCAGAAGAGTATCCACCACCGATCAAGACTTATCCTCATCCCCCTGTGAAGTATCCACCGCCTCCGTACAAGACTTACCCTCATCCGCCGATCAAAACTTATCCTCCTCCGAAAGAATGTCCTCCTCCGCCTGAACATTACCCTTGGCCTCCGAAAAAGAAATATCCTCCACCGGTTGAGTATCCGTCGCCGCCATATAAGAAATATCCTCCGGCTGATCCATAGTAACTCAAAACCAAACAAGGACGTGTTTGTCTATAAGTATATGTCTAGTTAAAAAACTGTTCTGTTCTTTCTGTTATGTTCTTTCTTTTTCTTATGACTTTCTGTTATGATGCATCAAATAAAGAATAAACTGTTCTGTTTTGAATTTGTTAAATAGGAGAGTGCAAGCTCAAGAACAAGCTGTTTCATAAATAAATAAAATATATTTTCTAAAATCAAGTAAAGTAAAAAAAAAATAGATATTGTACTAAATGAATAAACTTGATTCAACAAAGTTTTGTACGTTGTTATAATTTCACTTAAATAATTTAGTGCGTCAAAAAAACAAAATTAAAACGTAATTGGTCAAGGAAAAAAAAACAAGTCTCAAGGGAAAAGGAAAACAAAAAAAAAGGAAAATTTAATAAGCAATCTGGACCGTTCATACTTTTTAGATCTGACGGCTGACAGAGAACTACCATTGGGCATCTTTTATAAACAGAGAGATTTGTTTGATTCCGGTCGAACTCAAAACATAATTTGCTCTCAATAAGACATTAACAAAGTCCCAGAGGCAGAGAGAGAGAATCAGAGAGAGAGAAGTCGAGATGTTTTTCCACATAGTATTGGAGCGGAACATGCAGTTGCATCCTCGTTTCTTTGGTCGTAACCTAAAAGAAAACCTCGTATCTAAGCTCATGAAAGATGTCGAAGGCACTTGCAGGTTTTCTTTCTCTATTCACTTCTAGTAGAAAATCACCAATTTCGGATGCTTTAATCGCAAACCCTTTTCCTCAATTCTCAATTCGGATTCGTTTTCCTTAAGACAACTTCGAAAAAGTTGCATATTTTTTCGAACCCTAATCTCCGTCTAGTTCAATTTGTTAGGTTTTAGGGATTAGAGTGGATTAAATTCGAATAAAGATCGTTCTTTTAACTAAATTGTAGTCTTTCTCTGCTGCTTGTGACTAAAGTCTGATTTTTAGCAGAATTTTTTTCCAAAGGGATTTGCTTTGAAGCCTTTAGCTTTCTTAGGATTAAGATATGACTTCATCCAGCTCACTTAGATGCCTGATTGCAAATCATTCAGATCCAGTATCTTGTTTTGTATTTGATACTCAAGTCTAAAACTTTGTTCTTTAGTATAGTTCGCTTAATCCATTGCTTGTGACAGAGATTTGTATTTTGAGGCCTCTAGCTTTTTGTATTTGCTTTAGGTTTAAGATGTGAAGTTTCATCATTGCAATGTCATATTGATACTTATCAATATTTGCTCTTTTCGTTTTGTGGTATGGACAGTGGCCGACATGGATTTGTAGTGGCGATAACTGGAATAGATACAATAGGAAAGGGTTTGATCAGAGATGGGACTGGTTTTGTCACCTTTCCAGTTAAATACCAATGCGTCGTTTTCAGACCTTTCAAAGGCGAGATTTTGGAAGCTGTTGTCACTTTGGTCAATAAGGTAATGTATCTATATAGTCTTATTTTTTTAGTCAAATGTCTTTAGTGACAAATCAACCTTATGGATTTTCCTAATATTATCACAGATGGGATTCTTCGCTGAAGCTGGCCCTGTTCAGATTTTTGTGTCTAAGCATGTAAGCTTATGATCTTCCATCATGAATTTGACCTCGAGTTCATTTTTGATTCTAGGTGTTATGTACTTACTCTTGTTCTCCTCTCTTTTATCACCACAGTTGATTCCAGATGATATGGAGTTTCAAGCTGGAGACATGCCTAACTATACCACATCAGATGGATCAGTGTGTTTCTTTCTCTAGTTCTTATTTCCCAACAGTATTATATGTGTTTCATCTATCTTCAAGGAACTCATTTTTCCAATGCTTCTCTTGCAGGTTAAGATCCAGAAGGAGTGTGAAGTGAGACTAAAGATTATTGGAACAAGAGTTGATGCCACTGCGATTGTATGCACCATCTCCTCCATAACTCTAGTCACAATCCAACTTATAGTTTTTAGATTATTCTTATCAATTTACACATTTGTTTTTTGATTTTGCAGTTTTGTGTGGGTACCATCAAAGACGATTTTTTGGGAGTCATAAACGACCCTGCAGCGGCATAAAAAGTTTCAAGCAGATTTCAATTTTGGTCTTCTTTCTTTCACAGAGAATGCTGTCTTGTGATAAAGTTGTATTATAGTTGAAGTTTTGGATCTATTTAATCCGAAAGATTGGAACCACGCTTGTTGGATTTAACTTATATGCAAGTTTAGTGAACTTCGTATTTGATCAAAACTGTTGTCATTTTGAGAACAATATAGTACCGAGTAGTGGATCAAATTCTACATGTCTCAATGAAAATTGTATAATTTGAAATTGAATGGATGTTTCATTGATTGTTAGTTATATTGTTTCATATGTTGTGGAAGATATTGAAACTCTTGTTTCATACGTTGTGGTTCTGTTTATCAAATATTTGATAAATCTAAGAAAACATGTTAAAAGTCATCAATTGCTTCTCTCATTCATCAACTTTCCTTATAGGATTTGGTTTTTGGTAAGACCTCTTTGACTATCGAGTAAAATATCTAATTGTATGATATATTGACCAAAATGTACTAATTAAATTCATTGAAAGTTTTCTGAATTTTAACACATTCAATGAATTTGAAAACGCTTTTTTCAAATAAATTTCCATATAGTTTCATAACAATGATGAGTATGCAATCTATTCAATAACACATTCGTTCTCTCAGAGTCACAATCCCAACTTTGCTCTTTCTTTTAGAGTTTCACAAAATGGCTAAGCTCTCTACACCTCTCTACTTAATTTGTTTAGCATTCATCTTCACTAGAGATGTGTCTGCAAATGATTATAGACAGGCAAGTTCAAGTTCCTACTCTGTTTTGTGAGATTCCCATATGAACAACACATCTAATAATACCTCTCTCTCTCTCTATCTCTGATTTACATAAATGTATGCAGGTGTATATTGTGTATATGGGAACACTTCCTGAGATTAAGTACTCACCTCCCTCTCACCATCTCAGTATACTCCAAAAACTTGTTGGCACTATGTAAGATTCAACCTGTTTCCTCCTTATCCTTATTCCAAACACTTTACATATGTAATTTTTGATGAGGATCAACATGTTTCTCTGTCTCTGGTTCTTTTTTCCAGTGCTGCATCGCATTTGTTAGTTAGAAGTTATAAAAGGAGCTTCAATGGATTCGCTGCCAATCTATCTCAAGCCGAGAGTCAGAAACTGCAAAGTGAGTATTTCATAAATCATCATTTCTTACAAAACAAATGTCAGAAACTTTGGAAAATCTTCCACAAAACACACAACGTTTTCTGCAATTTATAAATGTGTAGATATGAAAGAGGTAGTGTCAGTGTTTCCAAGCAAGAGTCATGAACTGACGACAACAAGATCATGGGACTTTGTCGGATTTGGCGAGAAAGCGAGACGAGAGAGTGTGAAAGAAAGTGATGTTATTGTCGGAGTGATTGACAGTGGAATCTGGCCGGAATCTGAGAGCTTTGACGACGAAGGTTTTGGTCCGCCTCCAAAAAAATGGAAAGGTTCCTGTAAAGGTGGCCTAAAATTCGCTTGCAACAAGTAAATTATATTCTAACCTCGTAAGAATCCAATCATTCAATTTCCTGGACATGGTATTGATATAAGGGTTACGTTTCTTGTGTTACAAGCAAGCTCATCGGAGCTAGGTTTTACAATAAATTTGCCGACTCAGCAAGAGATGAGGAAGGCCATGGAACCCACACTGCGTCAACGGCTGCTGGTAATGCGGTTCAAGCTGCTAGCTTCTACGGTTTGGCTCAAGGTACTGCTCGTGGTGGAGTTCCCTCGGCGAGAATAGCCGCATATAAAGTCTGCTTCAACCGCTGCAACGATGTAGATATTCTGGCTGCGTTTGATGATGCCATTGCCGATGGTGTTGATGTTATCTCGATCTCAATCTCAGCCGATTACGTCTCCAATTTATTAAACGCTTCTGTAGCCATTGGTTCTTTTCACGCAATGATGAGAGGAATCATCACGGCAGGTTCAGCTGGGAACAATGGGCCTGATCAAGGTTCGGTGGCTAATGTATCGCCATGGATGATAACCGTTGCAGCCAGCGGTACGGACCGGCAGTTCATTGACAGAGTCGTTCTTGGTAACGGAAAAGCATTAACGGTACATTTTCTTATCTAGTGACAACGTCATTTCACATCCTAGTTCAGATTTAGTGACAAAGTTCAAGAGTCGTTGATACTCTGTTTCTTTATACAGGGTATATCAGTTAATACATTCAATCTCAATGGGACAAAGTTCCCGATCGTTTACGGCCAAAACGTGTCGAGAAATTGTTCCCAAGCCCAAGCCGGGTGAGTAAGAAGTCTCTTCTTCTTCTTAAATTATTCTACGTTCACATCTGAATCTTGAATCAAAACACATTGATGCCTCTAATAGTTATTATTATGGACAGTTATTGTTCAAGTGGGTGTGTGGATAGTGAGCTGGTGAAAGGGAAGATCGTTCTATGTGACGACTTCCTAGGATATAGAGAAGCTTACTTAGCTGGAGCCATTGGAGTCATTGTTCAAAACACATTGCTTCCAGACAGCGCATTTGTGGTTCCCTTTCCTGCCTCTTCTCTGGGATTTGAGGACTACAAATCTATCAAGTCATACATTGAATCTGCAGAGTATGTAAGCAGTAATGAATACGAACAGCTTTGTTTTTCGGTCTTGAGATGTTAAAAGAGTTAACTTTGCAGGCCTCCACAAGCAGAGATACTAAGAACCGAGGAGATAGTAGATAGAGAAGCTCCATATGTTCCATCTTTTTCTTCTCGCGGGCCAAGTTTCGTCATTCAGAACCTCTTGAAGGTAGTGCAACCGGAACAAAGATCATTAAGCTTGTGTTGGCTTTATATCCGAATCATTGTTTTTGGAATAACATCAATGTTAGTTTGCAGCCTGACGTAAGTGCACCTGGATTAGAGATTCTGGCTGCATTTTCTCCGGTAGCTTCTCCTTCAAGTTTTTTGAACCCTGAGGACAAGAGAAGTGTGAGGTATAGTGTAATGAGTGGCACATCAATGGCTTGTCCTCATGTGGCAGGTGTAGCGGCTTATGTCAAGTCTTTTCACCCCGACTGGTCTCCCTCGGCAATCAAATCCGCTATAATGACCACCGGTATAATTCAAAACAACAATACATTCTTCTGATTTTCTTACTTTTGGAATAATACAAAAACGTATTATTGTCATGGTATGTAGCTACCCCCATGAACCTTAAGAAGAACCCCGAGCAAGAATTTGCATATGGATCAGGCCAAATTAACCCGACCAAAGCAAGTGACCCCGGACTTGTATATGAAGTAGAAACAGAAGATTACCTCAAAATGTTATGTGCAGAGGGTTTTGATTCAACAACGCTCACAACAACCTCAGGACAGAACGTCACATGTTCGGAAAGAACAGAAGTCAAGGATCTGAATTACCCAACAATGACTACGTTTGTCTCTTCTCTTGATCCATTCAATGTCACGTTTAAAAGAACTGTCACTAATGTTGGATTCCCAAACTCTACGTACAAGGCAAGTGTTGTTCCTCTCCAACCGGAGCTTCAGATTAGCATAGAACCAGAAATACTGAGATTCGGTTTCCTGGAGGAGAAGAAATCTTTTGTTGTGACCATCTCTGGTAAAGAACTGAAGGATGGAAGTTTTGTAAGTTCGTCTGTGGTTTGGTCTGATGGGAGTCACAGTGTCAGAAGTCCAATCGTTGCTTACTCAATCCAGCCTTAAGAAAGGAGTTATGCTCATTTTCTTTTCTTGTATCATCAAAAACAGAGAGAAGAAGAGACAAAGTTTTGAGGGACTAAGACATACTTACTTGAGAACAAATCAACAAAGTGTATCTGACACTAGAAACCCATTATAATATCTATTTGATTCTCTTTGAATCTAAGAATTCGATTCAGTTCTTGTAATCTCTGATAAATTGCTTCTTTATGAGGGTGTGCTATATCTCCCACAAGAAACTCATGGATCTGATTGTCCACTTCGATAGTACTGCATCCTGGTTCCTTCTCAATCCCTGAATCTCTCATACTCTCTCTGATTTCTGTAGATTCTTTCCATTTCCCAGATGAAGCGTAAAGATTTGATAAGAGAACGTATGTCCCAGAATCTGGATTCTCAGATTCGAATAGTCTCTTAGCGATTTTTTCACCGAGTTCCATGTTTCCATGGATCTTACAAGCACTCAAAAGAGTTCCTAACATGATATGATCCGGCTCTATTGGAATATTTTCTATGAATCTGTAAGCCTCCTCTAGTCGCCCCACTCGACCAAGAAGATCGACAATACATCCATAATGCTCAATCTGAGGTTCAACATTAAAAACTCTCTTCATAGAATTAAATACTTCAAGCCCTATATCCAACAAACCTCCATGGCTACATGCGTTTAAAAGAGCAACTAAAGTCACCTGATTCGGCCTAAATCCTCTGTTCACCATATCCCGAAATTCATTGATAGCTTCAACGCTAGCCCCATGCATTGCTAATCCAGAAATCATCGTGTTATATGATATGACATCTTTGTCTCGCATTACCCTAAAAACCCGCCTTGCCTCATTGATATCACCACACCTGGAGTACATATTGATCAACGCATTACCTACGAAATTACTAAGCTCCATCCTTTGGTTCTCAACAAACGAATGTACCCACCGCCCGAGCTCCAACGCACCTAAATCCGAGCATGCGGATAAAACACAGACAGCTGTAAATTCATTAGCACTAACATTCTCCATCTGCATTTCCCTAAAAAGCTCCAACGCTTTGTTCATCTCCTTGTTTCTAACCAACCCATCAATCATCGCAGTCCAACAAACCGTATCTTTAATCTTAACATCTTGAAAAAGCTCTAACGCCTCCTTAATGAAACCGCATTCAGAATAACAATTAATCATGACCGTTGCTGCAACATGATCTCTGTCAGGCATTTCATCGAACATCTTCTTAGCATTCACCAATTCCCCAGATTTCCCGTAGATTTCCATCATTTTTAGCCCTACCGATCTACTAGACCCGAACCCTAGTTTCAAAACCTGGGCATGAATCTCTCTACATACCTTCAAATCACAAGCTTTCAAAACTGAGGTGATCACGTAGTTATCAGGCAAAACCGAATTGTGAATCATCCGATGATACAGCGAAACTCCATCAGCAGAACGACCAGATGACACAAAACCATCGATCATAGCAGTGTATAGATATACATTAGGGTTAGATACGTAACTAAACACGTCGTAGGCGTAGTCGACGGAATCGAGAGTGGAGCAAACACGGATAAGTTCGAAAACAACGAAAGCATCTTGGTCATGGAAGGTCCTAATGATCTTGGCGTGAATCGATGGAACATGGGCAATGTTCTTGCAGCTTCGTAATACAGAGATTAATGTTTTCCTGCGTGAAAGCCTGAGAGTGTTTGAATCGGGATCACGCCGGAAAGTTGAAGGCCCTCCGGTGATCGCTGCCAAGGAAGAAATCATTTCGCGCTCAATTGAAGATTCTAAACCGTTACAATTTTCGGTTATAATTAGCCCAATCCAAGTAAAATGGGCCTGTAACAAAAGGCCCAGTTCGTTGATGAAGATAAAAAAAAAAACCAAGGAAACCAATTTGAACATTGTCGAGATTTAGAAATTCGGTTTAGTCTCACTTCTATAACCAAACTCCAAACCTTCCAAAATCAAACTTGAGGAAAACGAACCGAAGCTTTCAATGAACAACAGTTACAACACAACGAACCAAATTGTTCAATAAAGAAAAAAGTGTTAGATTCACTTGTCCCCTTGGTTCTAAATAGATGTTTTGTTGTATAAAAATATATTCAATACTCAGAAGTGTGCCCTTGGTTCCTGATTCACTGTGCCACTGTAACCGATCCATCTTGCTTCAGCTTGATTAAGCTACTCTCTATGTTTCTAAGCACAGGTTTATAGCTGCAAGAAATCGTAATAGAAAACAATTAACAAGACAGGATAGAATCTCAATGGATTGAAGAAAGTTCCGTGAGAAACTTACATGCGCATAAGCCCATTGTATGCTTGTGTTGCTTGCTGGAGTTGAGCTGAGAGTTGGAGGACTTGAGCAGATAATGATTCCGCTCTGCTCTGTTCTTTCGCAAGTTCACCCTGAAAAAACAAAGGCAGAATTTAACACCACAAACACTATTTGTGTTGAATTTTCTATTCTAATACTTAAGAGTCGGTGAGGACCAAAACCTTGAGGGATAGAGTATCAGTTCCATGCGACCCATTTGCCTCAAATTCTGAAGGCCCTCGTGAAAAAGAACCAGCTTGTTCTGTTCTCAACTTGTCCAGAACTTCACGGAGTTCTACGTTTTGCTTCAGACATTCTTTCACCTATGCAGTTGGCTACAAGTCAACGTAAAGTCCAAGAAAATGTTTTTAAGCAAATGTAAATGTGACAAGCTTACTTGATTCTCCCACTGATTTGATATGTTGATTGATTCTTGATACGAAGCTGAGAGGTTCGAGTTTTCCTCAAATAGCTTCTCTATTTCAGATGATTGGTTGTCAATTTCCATGAGAAGTTTTTGCCTACTACTCTCTAATCTTTCAAGTGCAACAGCCATATCATGCAACTGCTTCTCGAGTTTTTCTTTATCTTCCTACATGAAAACCATCGAACCTAAAACTTAGGGATTCCATAAAACGTGAAAGCTTATATGCTGGCAAGTGGGAAAAATGGGTTATAACAATTTCTTACCACTGAAAATACTTTTTGACCAGACTCTGATACTTCTGCATAATAAATAACACAAAAAAAGTCATTGATATGTATCCAACAATGCACAACTCAGTAAAAAAAAATTCCGAATGACTCAAAAGCATTTAGACGTCAGTTAGTGCATCCAAACACCTGATGATCGTAACAGCTGCAAATACAGACTTGCTTTGAAAAGAAGAAAAAAAAAAAAAATGTGTGGCATCGCATATTACCTGAGGCCCTGCTGGATAAAACTGAAATTTTCTGTTCCAGTTCCTGCTTTTCAGACATTAAAGAAGCTACTCGAGTTTGTTCTTCAGCTAAACGATGTTGTTCTTGCTGCCTCAACACTGATTCTTTCTGTGTATGTTAAGAAAATTATTATCTTAGATACAGAGACTCTCACGAGGAACATATTATCTGTTTCAAAATCATACGAACCTGTAATTCTAGTTTTAGGTTAGCCATCTCCTTTTCTAATATTGGTAGTTGGTCTGGGGAAACTCCCATTGGCGACATGCCAGCAAATGAATTACCCATTGCTTGCTGTTGTATCGAATTAAGCTCTGCTCTAAGAGATGCTGCATCTTCCTCAGCCTATCAACAATGGGTTATGGTATCTTTTAAGAAAANAAAAAAAAAAAAAGAAGAAAGAAAATTTTTAATTTGGAAGGCAAAAGATTGTTACATACTCGATATTGTTCCTCCTCTGCCTGATTAACACGTCTCTTAAGAGTCCTAACTTGAGCTGAGAGATCCTCCTATAAACAAAAGCTATGCCTATCAAAATGCAATAAAAAAGGAGATAATTTTTTGCACCAAAAGAACTAAAACAAGTGTATTCCCTACTCGTAAAACAACAGCAGCATCTTTCTCCATTGCAATTTCCTTGAGGGCTTTTCTCAGAGATGGCACTGTGTTTTGTTCCTGTCATTCATCGATAAGAGTATATGTCAAGACATCTTGAATCGTTTACCAAATGGACTGTCCAGAGATTCATATTGCATGTCAAGCCTCACAAACCAATTAGTACAAAAAACTAAACAAACTGCAGCCAACCAGGACTAAATAAGATCACAAATAAAAGTTTACTTGTTACTTACCAGCACATTCAACCGAGTCTCAAGTGATTCATTCTCAACTTCCTTCGTTTGAAGCTGAATCCCACAGACAAATACAGTTTAATCAACATACAACCTTGGATCTAATATCCAACAAGGCAAAGAGATAGACACAGACCTTTGAAGACAAAATTTTGTTGCGCTCCTCCATTTCTGCATTCTTCTTCTGCAGTTCTTTAAGCTGGGAATATAAAGCACCAACATCTGTCTGTACAAGTTATTCAAAACAAACCATTATTACCAGGAAGATCATAATATCAGTAAAACCAATACAAAACTCCCATTTATGTTCATTCATTTACTCAAGAAAAGTTGAATGAGCCTATCCTCAGGACAATATGCAAAATCAAATTTGTCCATAAATCCTAGAAGACATGATTCGATTAAGGCATTCTCATTATCAAGACCGTCGCAATTCTAAAGAATCCAATTAGATCACCAGGTACAATTTTTGATAAGCAGAGAAATGCTACCTCAGAAAGTCGATTTCCGCTCTCAGATTTTCTGATCACTGGGAAATCTGAAATAATGAAGTAGTCAATCAAAATTGCAAAGCTAGTGGAAAAGGAGATGGCAAAACATTGAAATTGGAGATGAATAAAATTACCGGCAGGATTGGGAATTTCACTAAGATCTGGACCTGAAGAAGCTTTGCTTAGCCTTTGAGCTGCTCTCTTTTGACGAATCTCTTCCAACTACAAGATCACAGAAATTAATAACAACAAAAAAGCACCGATGTAAGAAACTGTCTTCAGATGAAGATAAAGACGGCCATATCGGAAATATCCTTACAGTACGGCGACCTAGAGACGCGTGGTGCGATTCCATGGTATGATTCCTCTCCTCGGAATTTCGAACGTCGATTTAACGGTGAGGAAATCGCCGGCGACAAAAATGGAATATATCTATATTTGGGCTTATAGGAGTGTTAAATAGGCCCATGGACATATATAACTCTCTGACCTTGAAAGCGAGCCCAGTTTTTCAATTTCAAAAAGAAAAAAAAAATTGAATAAAAGTTGAAAACAGGATGATAAAAGAAAACCAGTTTCCGACAAAAAAAAAAAAAAAAAAAAAAAA
>Ga0041059_1002495_pt1 | contig 13613 bp, 9 predicted proteins | sample AraColnosormetaG_FD_56232 | JGI IMG/M metagenome (GOLD analysis project Ga0041059, IMG submission 56232) | Arabidopsis roots microbial communities from North Carolina, USA - Col MF nosort | ecosystem: Host-associated > Plants > Roots > Unclassified | place: USA: North Carolina | collected 2013-09-02
CACACTTTCGTCATCTTTTTCCATCTCTGAATTTCTCTTTTGCTCCACATTCCATCTTCTTTCAACTCTATCATTAGCTCCTTTAAGTTTGCAATTTCAACAGCAACCTCAGCTTTTGCATTGATTATCTCGTTATCAATGCTGGAGATTTTGGGTAGAGCATCTATAACCTCTTCATACATACAATCCTCCACCCATTTGAACAAATGATCCTGCAATTCCATCTCAAGCTTTTATCGACCAAACACAAAAAACATCACATTCTCATATCAAATCTACTTACATCTTCACAGCTTTTGCACCGAAAGAAAGGCCTTCCAGGGTTCTTAGCCGTGCTCGATGTAAACATGACGACGTCGAGCCCACATTTACACTTAACAGGAAACCCACGGCTCTTGAAACCTCCAGCTTCAGCATTCGAAATCATTCCTGAATTGCAGCCTCCACTTTCACCACTCGAATTCCTTGAGTTGCAGCTCATAATGCAGATTTGATCGAAAAATTTGAGAGAAAATGATTTTTAGGGTTTGGGTTTTGATTTGGGGATTTTTCAGAGGTTTCGTCGACTTTGAAGTCTGTTGATAGCACAAAACGTCGTCGTATCACCTTAACGGATGTTCTGTAACGTCTGTCAATTACGCTGTTAGAAGGAATTTTAACGGTGGTTAATTAGGCCGAGTCAACGCAAACTTGAATGTTAAAACAGAAGTCAACTTTTTGTTGAAAGTTAAAACGGCCATTTCACGAGTTCACGGTTAATTTGACCATTTTTTGTAAGTTGAGGTATTAAATAACATTTTTCCCACTAAATTATAGAGTTAACATTATTAACCATAAACATAATCACTTTCACTGGACTGGACTCGAGCAGAAGAAGAAGATTGGTAACAAGTCAACGTCGGTGGTTGAAGACAGATTGAACCGGTACAGCCATACCGGTTTTAATTTATCATTAAGTATGGTTTTTTCCTTTTCTTACCAATGGGCCTAAAGGGACAATTGCTTAATTGGCCCAATATACCTAACAATTCTATTCACTATTGTCTGTGTATTCTCTCTGTCACTTCTGTTTTCATCAAGTTACTACACCAGAGTATTTACATAAATTGACAAATTAACCTGTGAGCTCTAGGAGAAGTACAATTTGAAAACCATACGGTTCTATTTTTCAAATCCAAACCATTATCCTCAATTCATATATACTATACAAAGTAGTTCCAACGAAGCTACAATATGTATGTAATTGTGAAACCAAACTTATGTTATCTGCTTTTACAAGCACAAACCATGAGGTGCTAAATGAGTAAATTCAGACGAAGAGCACTAGACAAAAGGAGACTACTCTTGATGCTGAAGAGAGAGAGACACAAGGAGAGATTATACGAAAACCAGGTCGAGGTTTGTTGCATAGAAATCACAGTTGAAGCAGAGGCAACGCCATTACCACACCGAAAACCGACACTAGCAACAGTATTATCCACGCTGGCAATCCCTGTTTATTGTTCTTTTTCCTCTCCTTCAAGCCACCTTCTGAATCTCCCTTTGTTGGATCGATGGTTTTCTCTGACTCGACTTTGGTATCGCTCTTTTGAGGAGACTCTGGTGTTGTCAGTTGTGTGGTAGCTTGCTCAGCTAGTTGCTGCTGGTTGTACTTCTCTACATACTCTGGAAATAGCTTTCGAAATGCTGGGCTGTCACAAGTAAGAACATTGGATTCAGGTGAAATACCGAAAACATGTAATCTCAGGACTGCATTCATTCCTATATTCGTTATCTAACCAGCTTTTATGACTATCCTAACCACAGATAACTAAACTTAGCTTCTATATGAATCCAGAATTTGAAATTTTTTGATGATGGGAAAATCTTACGTTTTACAATTGAAAGCGAGAGATGACTTAGCCAACCGTTGTTTCTCAATTACAGTAGTGTTAACACTTCCAGTTGTCGGACTGGTATCCATCTGCGCCGCAAGGAAAACGTTTAGAGAAAGCTTGAGAACAGAAAAGAAAAAATAGACTTCCTTTTTGAATATTCATATCTAAGCTAATAAACCATTACAATATAAGAATATGAGAATTTTCAAACAAGATGTCCATAAATATGTAGAACCTACAGTGAGCTTACCATAAATGAGAGAAGTCCTGTAAGTATGCTGCATTCATGAAAAAAAGTTGGTTATCAACGGGTATATCGATTGTCATCTTCCAAAAGTAAAGAAAGAATCTATACCTTGATACAGACCACATCGGATTCCAGCTTTCTGGATGAACTGTAAATGCCATGTCAACTTATTTCGATATTAGACAAGTTAATTGATACGAAATAATGAACAGAAAGTGCAGATTGTCCTTACAATCACTCATAGATAAACAAATTTTCTTCTGTGTCATGAATCGACCATTTGGTGTAGTCATTCTGAGGCAAACAGAAAAAGATTTGGTTCATTAAAAAACTGGACAAAAAATGAGGTAAGAGTAATGTTGAGACTGAATTTGGAGGAACCATTGGAACATACGTAATCCCTGGTGGCTTGTAAGGATACTCGGGAGGAAACTTGATCTTTCCATAGTAAAATCCACCTGGTAAAGAGAATTTTAGTATCAAAAATAAGATACTGCGTAAGACAACACTAACAAGAAACTTTCAAAAGAAGATTTTCACCTGCAAAAGGTGTTCCCTCACTGCCTTCCAGCACATAATCTGTAAGATTAATCCAATAGTTTAACTCTATTTTAGTAAGAGATCAAGCTACCCTTTTTAACATACTAAATGCAGTAATAATAGAAAGACTGAAACTCCCTAACCGCTATCAGGCTAACAGTAACACTGACAGCCTTTCACAATTGAGAAGAAAACTATCAAATCTATGCATTGTAAGTACATATAAACCTTTGATAAATAAGTCTTCACTATTCCATCAAAGTAATGTGAGACCTCTTCTGTCTACTTAGATCGTAGTATCCCATTTTTTCTTAGTTTAACGTATACTCACAAGTGTAGCAAATATGTCCATCATATATACTTATCATAACATCTTTATAGAAACGCTTGCAACAGGATTACAGGAAGCCAGCAGGAATAAAGATTAAGAAAAAAAGATAGGGAAGGCTTACGCCACTCGAGAATGTCATTTGGGGAAGGACGAGCAACAACATGGGAGACTGGTTCCTAAAGGCCAAAAACAGAACATATTAAATAACCCCCAAAGAAACAAAAGAAAATATGAAACTTACTCTAAACCAAAACCAAGAAAACATTCACATATAGATACAGCATCATTTGAAAGTACAGAGAAAACTGGTTGAGCAATAAAAATATGGAATCCTGGTTCCAGCTCGAGAGAGGTAGAAAAACAAGTAAAGAGAGTGTACCTTGCAAAGTGCTCTATATTCCTTTTGAAGACGTTTTATACAGGCCTTTTCTGCCATCTACGTGCTATGGACGAAGTGAATAGCTGCAGCAGCTGTTACACCCATTTAACATTATCAACAAAACGAAATACAAATATGAGTGAAAGTCCACCTACTGATGAGATGGACTACATAAAACCCTTATGTCTGAATTACATATATGAACTACATAAAAACATATATCGAAACGAGTAAATTGCAGTTGATTTTCGTGCCATTGATATGGAAACTTTACCAATTGTACTATCTCACAACACATATACAGAGATAACAATACTTCTAGCTATTATGCAATACTTTCATGACCTGATTGAAAAGAAAAACCAACCAAATACACACAAGATCAAATGAAACTTGAGTCAAACAACTCTATGATCACCAGAAACACCCTTTGAATAAAAATCCCCAATTTCCATGAGCTTGGAAAAATCTTTTCACCCAAATCACTGCAAACCAATTGAAAGCAACGAAAATTCAATCGAATTCCAACCAAATTAAAGGAAATTATCTGGAAATCCCTGGAATTATATATCAACCTAGAAAATCCTTTGATTGAACCGAGAAAATTGCAACAATGATAGGCAAACCAAACTCGAATCAGCTGCAATATCTTCCATAAATATATAAGAAAATCACAGATACTTCCACATAAACCGTATCAAAGCAAAGTCTTAAACTTGTTAGAGATTCCAATTGCAATTTCAAGCTTCGCTCTTACCCAGAAACGCAAAGGAACAAGAACAACAAATCAAAAGATAATGCAGCGAAGAAATTCCAAAGTAGATAACATCAGATCCAAGAAATAATTGCGAAAATATGAAAGAAATTGATCACCTGAATCGAATTTTGTCGATGAAGATTTTCTCTCTTGGGGTTTCTCGTTAATCTCACTTTCTCCTTCTCCGCGGGTAGAGAGAGAAAGAATTAGCCTAACTCGCGCTTGGTTTATCTAAACCGAACAAAATTCAACACAAGTTAGACCGGTATTGTATAATCCATTCCGGTTCGTTATTAGAGGATCAATGATTTAATAATTATTTTGCGTAATGCACTTTTCCCTATTTCTTTATTCTCCACCACTCATCAAAGAATCTGTGCCGGTTCTTGGAATCAATTTTTCCTTCTCTTCATGAAATATAAAAAAAATAGCTGCAGAAGAAGAAAAAAAACTAGTGATTAGTAGTGAGACAAAACAGCTGTTACCTGCAATTTTTTCTTTTCTGAAATTGGACTTACACTAATACCTCCAAATTCCAAAGTTATGCTTAAAAAATAATTTCAATAAAGTTAAGTTTCAGCCTCTTTTGAGTTCCCCGATAACAGTAGGCAGAAATCACGTGCTCTAATCACATGACCACCATCTCTTAGTTTCAAAGCAGTTACATGAGTTAGGTAATGTGAATATGTGGATCTTTGTCTCTACATATGATATTGTATCATTGTTTCAATGTAGATGCTTGAGGAATATCATCATCATCGTAAGTAAATGATTAAGAATAAGATAAGTATCTCACCATCTGATTAAATAGCATTAGTCAAAGTAAGATCACGTGATCAGATCCCAATAACTATGTGTTCAAACACACATAAATCTTATTCTATAAAACCAACAAGCTTTAGAAGTCTCTCGTCTCTCTTTTCTCTAACACACATCTCCATCCAAGATTTTCTCAGTTCACAGAAAAACAGAACAAGAAAAAGTCAAGAGGTTTCAAGAGTCCTAAAGGAAATTTCAAGAAGAGAACTCAGAATGAAGAGATGCTGTTCAGTGGCTCTGGTTCTGTTACTTGTAGCTTTCTTTAGCAGCAAGTATAGTGTAGAAGGACGTTCTCTGTTAACGATGACACATTCGAGTCAAGCTGTGAGAGATTTGCCTGTAAGCAAGGAGATGAAGAAAGAGCCACTTAAGGGAGAAAATGATAGCTTCAGAAGAATCCCAAGGAGTGGCTCAAACCCTATACAGAACAAGTAAAGAAGATACGAGACACAATCTAGTTTTTCTTTTTTTTTATGTATCCCCAAAGATGAGTTTTAGGTGTAATTGACATCAAAAAGTGTTTCTTTTTGTATCAGGTGTAATCCACCGGTAGATGTTAAAGCAAGTAGGAAACAACAGCAGATCACAACATCAAGAAAACCTTAAAATTCCAGTTCTTTTTTTGTCCTTATTTAGATCCTCTACTTTCGTTTTTTTTGTAGAATAGGTACCTAGACATGTGTGCTTTTAATGCTGTAATCTACTTGAAATATATGAACTCATCTTTTAATCTTATTGATCGATCAAGATAGGATGAAAATTTAAAACGCCTCCTAGCTCGAGTAGTCTAACTTTCCAAAACTATTCTCAACCTCTTTAATCTTTTGAGTTCTTCTTCTTTTCTCTGCTTTGTGGTTTCTTTTATTTGACTTCAGCAGACTTATCCTCAGCCATAGCATGTTGTTCTCAGTGGTGCTTAAAACCTTAAATATAAAATGATCAACCTCTTTATCTATGTTCTCGGTTCTATATGCTTCAAAAATGCATCCTCAGATCCGTAAAAAATTGAAAGTTGTTCTGCAGGAAACCTCACAATATCCTGACTATTTAGCTGCCTATCTCGATATCCAGTGATTACTCCTCACTGCAAAACAGCAACAATGAAAGAAGTAATCACAGCTGTGAGCACTAGATTCCTTTTGACATGTAAGTTTGTACTTCTCTAAAACACCGATACAGATTGTTGAGATTGTTTACAAACTTTTGGACCAAGAAGAAACAAAGTGGCATCCAACACATTACTCAAAAATGACGTCGTTTTGCTGATCCCATGTATAATAATATTACTGTTATTAGGAAACGCTGAGAAAACCGCCGCCAAAATGACGTCGTTTTGCTGATCCCATGTATAATATGATGAATTTTTCCCACGAACCGGTTGGGCCGGAAGAGAGTCTCTAAACCGTAACTCGGCCCATAATGGCCAAATTTTGTCCAATTTCTAACAGCGTTTTACGCGCCGACTCCGACCAATAAAACACATGGTTTTGTCTGAATAATCCACGATCCAGAAGTTCTTTATCTCCAATTAATTGTTCATTATTATTATTAGTACCAAACTAAATTAAAAAGAAGAAGAAAAAACCACCTTCATTTATTACGACCTCTCTTTAGACAAATTTTTTGACTAAGAAAATATCATAAACGGCTAAAAGACTCGAGATTACGGATTATGGATTGAAAACACACAAAACAAAACAAAACAATAATAATAATCTCATTCCTTTGTTTGAAATTAAAAAAAAATCTCATTTACGTTTATTACATTCTTTTTTTAGATTGATTTTTCGTTGAAAAGATAAATATATAGATGGCTTTTGACAGAGTATTTGGTAAGAAAGAAAAAAAGAAAGACATTCAATATTCGTTGAAAAGGGTTTAAAGAAATCCGTTGAAAATAAAGGAAAACAAGATAAATTCTAAATCCGTGGACGGACAAAAAAATGTCAAAATCAGTGTGAATTGGAGAGAGAGAGAAGACAGGAATTGGGAAGTTTCGTCTTTCGAGCAAAACTATCGAAATCTAAATTTAGATTGAGAAACAAGCCAACAAGCTTTTTAGTATAAATCCCATACCACACAATCACAAATGCGGAGATTCGTGATTGGCCAAGCTAAAAATCTCATAGATCAGAGTCGTCGTCGTCAACTTCATCATCACAAAAATCTCAGCTTTGTCTCTCTTATTCCTCCTTTTTCTGCTCCTTCCGATTCTTCATCGCGCCACTTGTCTTCTTCTTCTTCTTCCGATATGTCTGCTTCTGATTCCTCTTCCTCTCTTCCCGTTACTCTTGACACCATCAACCCCAAGGTCCGTTTTTTTCTTAATTTTTCCTTTATTCTCGCCTTTTTGGGTTGCTGTTTGTTAGTGATTTGTGTTCTGTGTTTTGGATTATGTTTCCTCGATTGATCTGTGTCTTTTTGCAAGCTTTGATTTTGTTTTATACTCCGATGAAATTTTGTGATTTATGATTTGGTAAAGTGAAGAGCTTCGTTTAATTTCTTCGAGATTGCTCTGTACTTGATTTAGGGTTTATTGATCACCTGCTTGTGTTCTTTTTGGGCATCATGTTTCGAGTTTATGCATATTATGATTCGTATCCTCGTCTCCGCATCTTGATCATTGACCCTTGATGGATTTATTTCTTTTACGTATTATATTACTAGGTGATCCTTTGTTTATAGGACTATTTAGAATCCATTTTGTTCTTCAGCTTTTTGCGTATATTAAAAAAGTCTGTTGCTTTCTGAATTCTTCATTTTTGTTCTTCCTTGTGATTAGCTCATACTTTACAATTGAATAGTTTATTGTCGAGGAACAGTTCTGCATCTTAAATCTAGCTTTAGTGACTGATGTTTTGTTTGGTTTTTTTTATTCTAACAATATGGTTTCTTTTTGGGGGTTCTCAGGTTATCAAATGTGAGTATGCTGTCCGTGGAGAAATTGTCAACATTGCTCAGGTTAACATCTTTGTCCTTGATTGTATATTTCTAGTGGAGACTGTTTTGCTCATTTTGATTTCTGTTTCCATCTTACAGAAATTGCAAGAAGATTTGAAGACTAACAAGGACGCTTATCCCTTTGATGAGGTACGTTATAATCGGTTTAGTCCTTTTCGTGTTTTCAAGCTTGATTCTTTTCATGAGTGAAGCTTACAAGGTTCTATGTTTTTGGCAGATTATCTACTGTAATATCGGGAATCCTCAATCTCTTGGTCAACAGCCTATAACATTCTTCAGAGAGGTAAATAAGTGAGCTTTTATAGTGCTGGTTTGTTCCATATGTTAATCATGAGTTAGCTTGTAACATTTATATCTCAGGTTCTTGCTTTATGTTCCTACACAGCCCTGTTGGATGAGAGTGCAACACACGGTTTGTTCAGGTATCAAAAGTGGTTTATATGTTTCTTAGTTGTTTTGATTCTGTGGTGTAAGATTTTTTAACATTCAACTTTACAAATTTTATCAGTTCTGATTCGATTGAGCGTGCTTGGAAGATTCTGGACCAAATTCCCGGGAGAGCGACTGGTGCTTACAGCCACAGCCAGGTTTGTGGCATTGTGAATCTTGACAGCATTTCTCTCTCAATGATGATTCCCTCTCTTAATCTTCCGTTCTTCCTCAGGGTATCAAGGGGTTACGTGATGCAATTGCTGATGGAATCGAAGCCCGTGATGGTTTCCCTGCTGATCCTAATGATATATTCATGACAGATGGTGCAAGTCCAGGGGTAAGGATTATCAAACTAATCTTCTCGTAACTCGTAGAATCTGGAACACCTTGTTTTGAAGTTGACAGTGATGTTCCTCTCCTTCTAGGTTCATATGATGATGCAACTTCTCATAACTTCAGAGAAAGATGGAATCCTTTGTCCTATTCCTCAGTATCCATTGTACTCAGCTTCAATTGCCCTTCACGGTGGAACTTTGGTATGTTCGTTATCTTTGTTTATGATGATGATATCATTTTGACGCATTACTATATCAAATGGGAAAATGAATCTGTCTCCAAAGTTTCTTTTGTCTTTCTTCTCATTGTCGTCATGTTCTTCTGGTAGGTTCCATACTACCTTGATGAAGCATCAGGATGGGGTCTTGAAATATCTGAGCTGAAGAAACAACTTGAAGATGCTAGGTCAAAGGGCATCACTGTGAGAGCTTTGGCTGTCATTAACCCTGGAAACCCGACAGGGCAGGTAAATTAATCTTCAAGACTAAAACTCACAAATTTATACCGATGTGAATTTCATAGTTTCGTCTAAATTTGACCTCTGCTTTGTTCTGGTAAAAGGTTCTTTCGGAAGAAAACCAGCGTGACGTTGTTAAGTTCTGCAAGCAAGAGGGTTTAGTTCTTTTAGCAGACGAGGTTTATCAAGAGAATGTCTATGTCCCTGACAAAAAGTTCCATTCCTTCAAGAAAGTAGCCCGCTCTATGGGCTACGGTGAGAAGGATCTTGCCTTAGTCTCTTTCCAATCTGTCTCCAAAGGTTTGATACAAAAACAAATCTCTTAGTCAATTGATAATTCTGATCATTGCGATGGGAAACTAGTCAGAAAACTGAATTCATTATTTCTGACAGGGTACTATGGAGAGTGTGGGAAAAGAGGTGGTTACATGGAGGTTACTGGATTCACTTCTGATGTAAGAGAGCAGATATACAAAATGGCTTCTGTGAATCTTTGTTCCAACATCTCTGGTCAAATTCTTGCTAGCCTCATCATGAGCCCACCCAAGGTATAAAACATCTATATGACTTTATCATCACAATTGATTCAGTTTCCACCTGTTGGCTTGGACTTGCACATCGATAATTGACCTTAATAGCTTTTATTAAATTTGATCAGCCTGGTGACGACTCCTATGAATCATACATAGCAGAGAAGGATGGAATTCTCTCATCTTTGGCAAGACGTGCAAAGGTTAGCCATTTAATAGACAACTAGGAATATTCAAGATTAGAACTTTCTGTTCTTAAAGTGTTTGAACTCTAACCTTGCAGACTCTTGAAGAGGCTCTGAACAAGCTAGAGGGAGTTACATGCAATAGAGCAGAAGGAGCTATGTATCTATTCCCTTGCCTTCACCTTCCACAAAAGGCAATTGCAGCTGCTGAGGCGGAAAAGACAGCACCAGACAATTTCTACTGCAAACGCCTTCTAAAAGCTACTGGAATAGTCGTTGTCCCTGGTTCTGGCTTTAGACAGGTTTGAAAAAAAGAAATAGCTTTTTCTCCAAAGAACCAAAACTAAAACCTCACTTGCTGATATTGATTATGTCTTTGTTCGGTTTGATGTAGGTACCTGGAACATGGCATTTCAGGTGCACTATACTTCCCCAAGAGGATAAGATTCCAGCGATTGTTGATCGTCTAACTGCGTTCCACCAGAGCTTCATGGACGAGTTCCGCGACTAAGCATTCTGTTTTCAAGATCCCTCTATAGATTATATGAGTAATAATAAGAAAAAGGTCCCATGCCGTTTCTTTTTCATCGACTTTGTGTTTACAGAAGCTAAGATGTGAGAGCATTAGTTAGTGCTCTCTTTCTTATTCACTTTTTGTTCTGTTCTCTTTATAGTGAAAAACCGTAATATAAATTGAGAGAGTTTCTTATAAACGGTTAGTCAAAATGTAATCTCATCAAGAAAACACAAGATTGAACCATTGTTGAATTCCATGTTCAAAGTTTCGATTTCACAGAATCATTTTCGTTTGAAAATATAAATAACTGCATAAGATTAAAGATTGTGGAGAAAAGTAGTGATTAGTTGAGAGACAAAACAGCTGTTACCTGCAATTTATTCTTTCTGAAATTGGAGAATTACGCTAATACCTCCAAATTCCCTTAGTAAAATGTAGACAGTAGTCACGTTCTCTATTCACATGGCCACCATCTCTTAAACTTCAAAGCATGCACATGAGTTAGGTAATGTGTACTGTACATATGATAATGTAGATGCTGCTGAGTAATATCATCATCAGTAAATGATAAGGTAAGTGACTCAAAATCTGATTATTATAGCAGCAGTCAAAGTAAGATCACGTAATTAGATCCCAATAACTATTTCTTCAAACACACACAAATCTTGGTCTATAAAGCAACACGCTTTAGAAGTCTCTAGTTATCTAACTCATATCTCTATCCAAGATTGTCTCAGTTACTGTCACAAGAATAAGATACGAGCTTTCAAGAATCCTAACGGATTTACAAGAAGAGAAATCACAATGAAGAGATACTGTTCAGTGGCTCTGGTTCTGTTACTTGTAGCTTTCTTTAGCAGCAAGTATAGTGTAGAGGGCCGTTCTTTGTTAACGATGACACATTCGAGTCAAGCTGCGAGAGATTTGCATGTAAGCAAGGAGATGAAGAAAGAGCCACTTAAGGGAGAAAAAGATAGCTTAAGAAGAATCCCAAGGGGTGGCTCAAACCCTATACAGATTGACAAGGATCAGGAGAAAGCATCAGTTAGAGGAGAAAAAGATAGCTTCCGAAGAGTCCCTACTCCTACTCCTGCTTCTTCATCGCGTCACTTGTCTGCTTCTTCTTCCGATATCTCTGCTTCTGATTCCTCTTCCTCTCTTCCCGTAACTCTTGACTCCATCAATACCAAGGTCGGTTTTTCTTGACTCCACTCTAGAGACTGATGTCTTAAAACGTTTCTTGACTGCTTCTGATTTTTATTTGTGGGGATATAAATGATCACACAGGTTCTCAAATATGAGTATGCTGTCCGTGGAGAAATTATCAACATTGGTCAATGATGAGACTGGATGTGTTGAGGCCTGAGAGAGTCGGCTGGTCAAACACGTGAAAGAGAAAACCTAATTGCATGTTTAGGGATTAAGCTAAGACTTAGTCTATGTTATTATTCTGTGTCAATTTGTGTCGTGCAAATAAATAAGAGTGACTTGGTTTCCTTGTTTTAAGGAACCAGCATTCCAACCTTTCCCGTTTGTTCTTAATTGTAAGAATCACTTGTTTCCTTCGTTATTTGCTTTTTCTTGTACGCCTTACATAAAATAAGAAAACGACCAAGAGAAAATGCAGTTTCAATCTGCCAAAAATACTTCATGTGGTATATAAATATGGTACATGTGCAGGTCAAATCTTAAAAAAAATTGAAAGCTGGTTTAACTGATAGAATACTGTTCTACATTATGTAATATGTATGGTTCAAAGATTAAAAATCCAAACAACTGAATTTCCAAAGTATGAAGTATACAAGAGATGAAACAATCTGATGATCAATAGCATAAAATCATATAATTAAACTTAACAAAACTAAATAAAATATTTTAGAAATTCATTAGAGGAATACTTCACGACTGGACTAATCAATCACCGTTTTGACCTACACGGCATCGATTAACCCCATCCGTCAGATTTTCCAATTTTTGCATATCCATCGTTGGTTTCCATCCCATCACATTGATTGGCCATGCCGGAACCATATCAACCGTCCGATCGTTACCCATCGCCACAATCTTTTTCCCTATATTTTCTCTCAACATACTCAATGCTGCCATGTACTCCTCAAGCTCCTCTTCTGGCACACTCTCCACCGGACGCTCCCACCACGGTCTCCTACTTTCCTCATCCGCCGCGTTATCACCGGAATATCCCTCCAACTTCACCGGACTCTTACGAAGATACTTGTCTATCAATGCGTCTACATGGCCAAATCTGTAGATCCTATCGCATTTAGAGAACGTTATGACGGCGATTTTTGCGCCCGTGAGAACGCTCAATTCAGCGGATTTCTTGAACAGCCCACGACGGCGTTTCGAGAACGTTACTTGTCTCTTGGTCTCTTCCTCGATTTTCTTGATCTCTATCTTCTGTCTTCCTCGTGTCGTTTTAGGGGTTTGTGTTGTTGTCTCCTTTTTTGGTTGTCTAACCAACATGTTAGGGCTTTGAACAGAATCCTTGGGCGTCAAGCAAGTCATCGATGAAGTTTCTCTTTCTCCTTCCATGAACAAATCTTTCATGACTAACCGAGAGGGGAGAGATGAAAATATCATTAGGTTTTTCCTTGGTCGAGGGATTTATAGTCGTTCATGATTATGTAATAATAAAGGAATTAATTTGTCTTACTTTTCTTCGTACGTTTATGGAATGTTGTATTAAATGCACCTCCAATTAATTAATATTTTTCGGAATGATTCAATGAATCAAAGATAGCTTCTCGTAAAAATGTAAGACATGTGTTGTCTTATACAAAAGTTATAGAAATAATATAAAATCCGAGATACTACTTTCCATTTTAGTCGTTTATTGAATAATCGATTGTGAATTTGTGATACACATTATATTTATATAATATATGCATAGTCTACCTAAATATACACGAATCTCTTTTTACTATCACGTACACATATACAAACGTAGCATGTAGAACAATTATGTCATGCCAAGCAGAAGAAAAACATATGAGTATATGACGTCTTCTTGCCAAGAAGTGATCACATATTCAAATTACACATATGATATTTAAGAATTCCAAATATCACGGTAAAATGTCTAAGTGACAAATTGATCACATATTCAAATTAATTAAGTATCTCATTCGTGGCCAAGAAGTGATTTGATGACATCCTTGTTACTTGATTACAATCTATTCCATAGAACAAAAAAAAAAAAAAAAAAAAAAAAAAAAAAAAAAAAA
>Ga0041059_1002496_pt1 | contig 13612 bp, 16 predicted proteins | sample AraColnosormetaG_FD_56232 | JGI IMG/M metagenome (GOLD analysis project Ga0041059, IMG submission 56232) | Arabidopsis roots microbial communities from North Carolina, USA - Col MF nosort | ecosystem: Host-associated > Plants > Roots > Unclassified | place: USA: North Carolina | collected...
CTAATACACTATGAATAAAGTTTTATATCTTCATACAATAAAAAAAAAAAAAAGAGTTTCAAAATAATTGGAGATAAAGGATTGATGGAAACCTACCTGGCACTCCATCTTGCAAGAAAATATCCAACGTAAAGATATATCACGAAACGACGTCGTAAGGCTGGTGGTGGGTTTTGTGGCTGTGATTCATCTTCTCCTTCTTCGCGTTGTTGTTCTTCCTGATGAACAACCCTCAATTCTGTCTCATTCTCCATTTTCTGCTGGAAAGTCTCGAATTTAACATCGATCAAGCGATTAGGTGTTGATTACGTATTGAATTCCAAATGAAACATGACATCTGTAGATATTTCTACAGTCATCATTTGCATGAGCGTTTTAGTGTGTGACAACAAAGCCGTCCTCGAGAATTGCGATAAATATGAACTGCCATATTAACAATAGTTTATCCTGAAAACAAAAAACGATGATTCTAGGAATAAATGAGAAACAAAAACCTTATTTTAGCGCCGCAGAAATAGCTTTGTTGATCGAATGATGGAAAAAGAATCGACGAAACTCAGTATTACTTTGTTCTAGAGTGGTCCTATTAATATTGGTGATTCTATTTCCAAAGGGATGAAAATTTGTTAGTGGAGCAAAAAACAGATTCCCACTAGGCACTGGGAATATTTATGGTTTTGTGTGCAAAATGACTATGATACAATTACATTATTTTATGGTTTTTAGATTTTAAGATTGGTTTAAGAAAACAAGCCAGTCTTTCCAATGCCTATTCTAAGTCATCGGAGAAATTATAAGTTCGTTGTTATACAAATCACTTATCGAACGAAATGGATCTAAGTAGTATAAATGGATGTTCTTCTTCTGAACTTTTTTTTACCCCGCTGATATTGTTTACTTTGGAGTTTGGAACATAGAAAAAGTAACAAAACAATACGAGTACCTTTTTTAACTCCTTTTCATTGCTAGAATAATCATACACTGTGAGCAAAGGCATTCACCAAAATTTAAACAAAATAAAAAAAGAAGACATATTTGAGTAATAGAGCTACAAAATGATTAGCAAGCATCAAAAGATATGCGCAGAGAGAAGATATTGTTCATTGTTGGAACTTGGATCATCCAAGATTGAAACAAAACAGAACAAACACAAGCTCTCTCGATCAGGACATGCTAATCAGACTCTGAATCTGAATCACTTGCGTTGTAACCTGAGAAATCACAAAAAAAACAAATTCATATCCAAAAGCAAAAAAGAACCAATTTGTTGATAAACCAATTTTGACATGTAATAAAACAAAGACCTGGTCGTTTATCTATCACTTTCCACACTGAAGAACGAACTCTTGATGCTTTCGTAATCCAAAGTCTCCCCTAATCATTAATAAAACACAGAATCAAATTCAAAAACCTAAAAAAGAAGAAACTTGCAAATCAATCTAATCAAATTAGAGAATTTTCAAATCAACCAAACTAAAAAAACCTAAAACTTGGAAAAGAAGAGATTGAAAGGGAGGGAATAAAGACGAAACCTTTCTAGCATCCTTAGGGACTCCATACCCAGAGTAATACATCTGACCTAACAAAACCTGCATAGTGATGTTCCCAGCTTTAGCTTCCTCAAGAGTGTCTTTAAACCACCGCTTCGCACAATCAGAAACCACCGATGAAAGCGGAACGAAACGTCGTGTAGTTTCGCTGGTGGTGGTGGTGGATGATGAATCTTTGTCGGAACTGTCCATGGAGGAAATGGGTCGGATCGGTTTTGAGGATTTGATGAATCCAGCTACTGCTGCGGAAGCTCCTCTTAGCCCTGTTTTGACGGGAATCGATTTTCCCATTTTTAATTTATAAACATAAAAATAAATAAAAGGAAAAAATCGGTTTTCTTCTCAATCTCTTGTTTGGTTTTGGTTTGGTCTCATTGTATAAAATAATATTAAAATATCTTATGGGCCTAGCTCTTAAGCCCACTAGAATTTTTTTATTTTTTTCCCTAGCCCACTAGAAATTAAGACTAGCTCCTTGCTATTTCATAACGGTTACTGAATAAAGAGCTCTGTCTATATAAAGGCCATCATAAATTCTTCACAATTGCATTCTTTCGCTCTCGTCTCCTTGTTTTTTTTAGTAGCATGAGTTCGTCTAAGGTTTTGAGTTCAGACACTATAACGGTAATCAAGAATGATATCTCAGGATTTTTCACTCTCATATAGTTTCTTTTAGCCCTAACGTCTCAGGTGTGAACCCGGTCGAGGCTGTTGCTTATGGTGGTGCTGTTCCGGGTGGTATTTTGCGCGGACGATGTGGTCTGATCCCGATAATCAAGTATTCAGACAGGATACAGGTGGTGCCAGCCGAGAATAGAGATCAAGTATTAAGTAGGCTTCCAACTGATTTACATATGAGGATTGAGGATTGCCATACTTCCAATCCTCCTTCTCGATCCAACTACTCTATTTGGGTTCAAATTGAAACTCAGTTATGCCTGCAAATGATTTTTGTGAAGATCATCCTATTGGTACTAAGCAAGCAAACCATCATATCATTTCAGTCCTCTAGAAACCAAATATTACCTTTGAAGTGTGTGCAGTGCACTAACTAGCTGATTCTCATAGATATTCGTTATCCAAATGACCAAATATACAGTCAAAGGACACTGCAAATGATTGAGAACACACAATACATATCTATGTATGTATTCAAATACACATACATAGCCTACTAAAAGAATGTTCTATGAGCTAAAAAAAAGAACGAAACATTCCTACACACAAATTTCCGTAAAACTACTGCAAATTTCGGAATCTACTTACATTACAACATACACACACCTATAAAACAGTACACAATATACATACATACATATATAAATAACCAATGACTGTATGTATTTAATGTTATATGTCTGAAATAGAGATTGTATAACCTACCTGACTCCAAGTGCTTGCGCACTCATCATGATACAAGAACGAACACCACGGAAAAGCCAACGATCATCGATTTCAAGAATCACTCCAACTATCTGAATCTTCATCCTCGTCGCTTCCAGCCATTGCCTGCACCAGTGTTCAACCGGTTTTAGATGTGTGTGCGATAGAGAAAAAGTGATATTTTATTTGGTCTATGATCAGGCTTATAATTCATTGTTTCCACTTAAGAGACTGCTTCGGATCCAATCTAAGACATAATGTGAGACTAAACTCCTCAGATTTTCATGTCAAATTGAAATGCTTTGACATGAAGCCTCTACGATTAGCAAGGACCACAGAAAAAGGTGAAAAAACTTGAAAACATTTACTATCTTTGAAGGAGATGGAAAGAGAGTAACGAACCATGCGTATTGTATTTGCTTTCTCTAAGATTGCAGCTACCCTTAAGTCTGTTCTAGGACCAGTCTGGATGCTGGGTCGTGTTGTTACTGCCGGCTTTAGATTGACGGACTGCATAAACAAAACACAACTCATAAAATTCCAAATACAAAATTCTGTTCACAGGACCATCTGGGATTTTACATGATCAACATGTGCTACCTTGTTTCGTATTTGTGCAAGCAACGAATCTTTGTCATCTTGCTTTGATTTGATTGGTGGATGGACCATCTCAGAGACTTTCTTCATCTGGCAAATCATCAGAACAAGTGATTAGAGACATAATCTTAGCAAAGGCATGGTATTGCAGACAAGATGAAATTTTGTACCTTGCGTCTGTCATGAGCTGCAACAGCATCGACAAGCGGACTTCTTGGCCTAGGAAGCCTAACCGTAGGGACCACTTCTGTCTTATATGTGTCCAAGGTAGGTGCCACAGAGAAACAGCTAACAGGCCACATAGCATCTCCCACTGAAACAGGATTTATCTTCTGAACTGACGTGTTTGATGATTCTGCAGTTTCTGCATTTGAAGCATCAGGAACCGAATGACCCTTATCTTCTACCTTTGTTGATTGAGTTGGCGTCAGGGATTTGGTTTCAGGACAATGGTGATCATCGCTTGAACTTTGAGATTCATGCACATCAGCATCGTCCTTGAAATCTTCGTGTTTAACCTGAGGCAGCTGCAATGACGACGCTTGAGAGTAAACGAGCTCGTGGTTCTGAGCTGCATGGTCAGCCAAAAGATTGTTCTCCTCAGAACCAAAATCCTCTATGCACTCCTGATAAGGTATTGTAGGGAGCTCAGAACTGTCGTATTGACTATTCAAATCAGTGCTCATGGTTGGGAACTGAATGGATGATTGCAATGGCTTTTCTGATGCATTGTGAACAAACCCTCCAGGAAGTCGTTCTGATTCGTCACTTCCTAAAGATACAGATAGCTCTGATGGTGGAGACCCAATTTGAACATTCAAGCTAGAACCAATGGGTGGTGCCGCTGATAAAGCAGAACTACTGGTTTCGACTGATTCCCCCATGAAGGTAGGAAAAGAATGTGGAACCTTTCCAATAAGCCATTGCATAGGAGGAAGGGGTGGCATGTCCTCTGGATTGGGCGGAATAGTCTCAGGGATAAAACCAAAGCTAGGAAAAGTAGGATCCAGATTCAACTCTTGCTTAGGTCTGTTCAATTCTATACCTGCAGATTGTGGTGCAAATTCTAAGCCTGCTGATTGTGGTTCAAACTCTAAGCCCCTGAAAACATTTGACTGCAGCAATTCCTCATCTGCAACTTCATGGCTTGCATAAGATGTTTGCTCTCTAACTGCCTGGTCGATAGCCTCACTCTCTAAAAGGTTCAGATTATACACTTGTGTGGAATCTATGCAATTATCATCAAGAATGCTCTCACCAGGAGATTTGGTTTCTGTGTCCCTGTTCCTTTGATCCAGAGATGGCTTGGGACTTGTAGATTCAATACTTTCTACGTCCTTGTTGTCTGGTTCAGTACTCAGACCTTCTGAAGACACTTCCAGAGGGCTTTTATGCATTTTTATTTCCGACTCTGGATTATTGTCTTCCAGTAGTGTCCCGTCAGACTCTACAACTGTATCATGGAAAATCTCTCCAGCATCAGAAGACGATTGATAAGTATTGGTCGAAATCCAAGGCAGAGAACCCTTCCCACGAGTCGATGACAGACTAACGGCATGATTAACACCACCACTGGAAGTGTCATTGTCATTATCAGACACATCAAGCTCAACGTTCGGGACAATGTCTGTGGTTGCGTTGTCCAGCCCTGAAAGGTCATGAAAACCTTCATGAGAGATATGGTCATCGCATTTGCTACAAGTAGGTGAAGCATCTCCCGCCAATTTCTCTACTCCCGAGTTAAAATCAGAAGGCACGGACATTCCATTCTCTAGTGTGTCTTCATGGGACTCTGAAACAGACACATCAGCCGTGTTGCCAAAGGCACATGAATGCTCATCGGAGATCTCAGCAACTGAACTTTGAGAATCAATGTCAGCAACTGAACTTTGAGAACCAACGTCGGCAACAGAATTTTTAGAATCAACGTCAACAACAACATTAGTCACTGAAACACAATCGGTTTCATCATCCAGAGTATCTTTTAAGTGAATTCCATCAGCTGAACTTGGACCACAGACTTTAGAGGGCGTATCAGGGGAAACTTCCATCCCCACCCCAGCTGAGCAAGGTACCAGCTTTCCTGTTAGGCAACGACCATCACGTTCTTCAGGATCGCTGCCTGAGTTTGCTAAAACTTCAGAACAAGCAACTATAGAGTTTGTCTCAAAATCAGTATCAGCGATAGGTAACTGTTTACCAGTTTGACTATCAACAAACGCTTGAGGACTAGTGCCTGAGTTTACTAAATTTGAAGCAACCATACAGTTCTTCTCAATGGTACTATCACATCTGCTTCCTTCAGAAGTTGAACTAATTGATGAAGTTTCAGAAGGCAAGTCAGAGTTTTTAGCATCAAAAGATGCACAAGATTTTGAAGAATCGAATGGATCCACCTTTCTTCCATCATTGCCTCCCTTCATTAGATCAAGCCTAACAAGTTCTGGAGAAGTTTCAACGACTTCTGATGCTAAAGATTGAACTGTCAGTGAACATGATTGATCATTCTGAGAGACTGGCCTTGGACTTGAACATGTACCATTCGAACTTAATGATGTCTGGCCATCTACATTGCTGCTACTAACTGATTCCTGAACATTCAAGTCATGAGACACTTTGTTGGCTTCAGGAGTAACGTGAGACATAGAATCCACCAACTCACTCTTAAAACTAGAAGTAGAAGGTAAACATCCCGAAAGTTTCTCTCCATCAGATTGATCATCAATGGATATGCTTGCAGTGTCCGAGTAAGAATAACTAGTGCTCTTTTTCCCAAACGAGCTTCGCCCATTTTCCGAAACTGGTGTGTTTCCATTTGAATGAGAAAATGAAAACTGAGGTGGGTCCTCCATTCTCTCTTCAACCGCATCAGAATATATATGATGGTTCCCATCCTTCAAAGTATCTGATCTACTCTTAGGTCTACACTCATCGTCTGTTTCTGTTTCCGACTCCATGGTGGCTGGTGCGTCCACATAATTGTCAGCCTCACTGGTTAAATCTTCAGAATAACTCCTCTGTTGAAAAAATCCTGGCTTCCCGTTCAAAACCGTTTGTGAATCCTGTGTAATAGTTGTTCCACGGACCTCATTGTATGTAGATTCAGGCACTGTCTCTATATCTTTTTCAATAAAACCCCCATTCATGTTAACATTTGCCACATTTTCCTGCTCACTTGGGAATGAAACCTCTGCTCTGCTTCCTCCATGAGACTTATCCATAGCACCCACCATACTGATTTCAGGTATATCGGTTACTACATCTCTAGCACTATCCATATTCCATGTCAACAATCCGGGGTTTTGGGTAATTATTTCATAACTTATCTTACTATCTACACGTGTCTGCACAAATTTCTCCATGTAGCTTTCCCCTGATTTTGAAATAAGGGAACACCCATCTAGCTTTCTGGTTTTCAACTTCACAACGCGCGCTGGATCTGAATGATGAGCCTCTAAATGCTCCTCCAAAAACAATTCATGCAATCTGTGCCAGTTGAATAATTGAAACCAGCCATTTTTAGTCACAGTCAGATACCAATATAGGAACTACATATATATCATAACAGAAATGACAAACACACAAGACATAAAATAGATAATACTCACTTGGCATGTGATGATAATGCATTTTCAGGTGTCCCTCCATTCCTCCACTGAGATGCTCTCCTCTACAAGAGAATAGAAGGAAAACTATGAGAATCACAAAATGGAAGGTAAGATTACACATTCAAAACACCATGAGCATAAGAAAATCTACTATTCAGAAAATCTACCATGTAATGGAAACCAAAATATAACCAAGAAGGATCACACTGCAACCCATAAGCTACAACCTGAACTAAGAAGCTAGTACCTTTGCTTTCTGTGATTTTTTCTCTCTCTGAATATCATCCCATGATTCTTCATATGAAGACGTTTCAAGCCTAACAAACGATGGATCGGTGTAGCGTTTCAAACAAGCCCCAGCTCCGGAAATATCAAACCTAATCAAAACCATCAGAAGATGTTACATATATCCTTCTCTAACAAACGACTAAAGAAGAAGTCCTATCAAACAAGGCTAAATCATACTTGTCCAGAAGAAATAGCCTTGGAGGACCTCGACATTCCTCATAAGAATCCATCACACAACGAGGTAAGTCACCACTTGTAACCACACTCTGTTCCAATTGTAGATTCGGATGCCATTCCACACCTGAAATAGAGTCACAGAATCATGTTGAAATAATCCAACATCATAGTAGCTGACCAGATCATGAATGTTCATAGCAATCTAACCTTTGTTAGAGAAAAACGGCGAATGATCGGTTTGACACAGTAATGCCTTCTCTATAGAAGGAAACTCTGCTTCCAACTGTTGCACACGAGCCATTAAACCATGGCTTCTAGAAGCAGTAGCCATTACTTCTTCGTGCAAGTCATGAAACATCTCAGCAGCAAACCTTCATCACAAATTACATGAATTTAAAGACAATTCCATCAAAAAATCAAAACTTTTTCCACTTCCACAACCAAATCCAGATTCATCAAAATTGTCGCTTTACAACAACGGATTCCAAAACTTCGAATTCGATGCGCTTAGAGATCAATTAGAGAAATTTCGATTGGAGAGAAACTTACTCAGCGAGATCACCGAGTTGACGCAAAATGCCAACGAGACCAGCCATAGCGACTCCTTCAAGCAGAGCTTCAGGGTCATCTTTATCAGCAGCTTGATACAGATCCGGATCTGCTAATCCATACTCGTTACGAGATTGGTACCTCGTCAACGGCATTGTTTGAGCTTCTCTGTCTGATCAGCTCGCTGATACTTTTGTTCAAATTCTAAAGGTAAGAACTTTAGAAAGAAGAAGACTAGAAAAGCTTCTCTGTCTTCATTTAAGTAGTGACCGACCACCATTAGATATGTGACGACATCACTTAGCTGGAAACTAAAACGGACTTTCTGTGGATTCAAGACGGCGGATATAGGTAGGGGCAAAGAGAGAGAGAGAGAGTCTGAGAACCTCAACGCTAAAAGACTTTTTAAGAAAACATTTCTTTTTCTATTTTTCGATAGCCAGAAATACTTAAAAAATTGTTACTTTTAGTGAAAAATTCTTACAAAACCAAAACCTTGTTGCAATAAAACCTGCATTTAAGACCAAACCCCTCGGGAACCTGATAGTTTCAGGCTTGAGGTTTGTCCAATTGTGATCCCTATCGAAACCAAACACAATCTAATTAAAGTCATTTTTGAGAAACGGATGAGAGTTAATTGAAAGATTAAAAAGGGAGCGAAGAGTCTATTTGAGTGTCACTGTTACTTCTCTGCAGGAATATTAAAAGACGTTGAGTTTCGACTACAGCCTACAGGTATGATTCGACTTCTCTCTTCTCACCTTAAAGTTTCTGTCTTTATATTCTTCTTCGCTCGTTGTAAAGCAATTCTTATTTGAGCTCCAAGTTTGAGATTTTTTTGTTTTATCTTGAAATCGTTTTTGGTTGATGTTGTTGTGAGTTTCAGGTTTAGACATGTCTTATATTCCACCACATAAGAGGCATTCGAAGGATCCGACAAAGCCTACCCCTGTTCCAGATTCTCTTGTTACAAAATTCAAGAAGAACCTTGACTTTAAGAGTAGCACTAGCAGTGTTAAACGCAACAAGATTATCTATTCAGGAGATTCCATTTCCAAATGGTTTCTTGTTGGTTCAAATGGAATTGAGGACGATGTTCCTTCGTATGTTAAGTTTGTGCCCTTGTCCTCAGATTCTGTCGAGTGTAGAAAAGGAGAAAAGCCTTCAATACTGATGAACAACAATGTCCAAAATGGTAAGAAACTATTAGTAGACTTTGGCTATGTGTTTGACAAAATGAATATCATCTAGATGCTGAAATAAACAATACTATTAACTATTTTGTTTGTGCTATTATCGTTTTTGCCAAAAGAAGATGCATTGTATCTATGTTGAGTATGGTTTTTTATATGTTTATATTCAGTGAATATGAATATTGGAGAGAGGAAGGATGAGAGAACTCAGTGGCTATTAGTAGCTGAGAAGGTTATGGAGGATCTTGTGTTGGCATATGAGCGAGTTAAGACTGAAATGAAGGAGCATCATCATGTATCGAGACTGGTTGCTCGGTTTGGTAAAATTTTCTTCTATGGGTAAGCGATTCACCGTCTGATCTCACATTTTGCTGTTTTCAGGAATGGGTTTATATTTTTTCTAACATATACAACTTTAAACCAGGAGTCAAGCTGGTCCTGTGGCTGAATGTTCACTAAAAAACTTGAATAAGATGTTCTCTACTGATCTCCCAATGTCTTACTTACAACACATAAAATCTAATGTTGTACCAAGCCATGGATTCTCTATTGATAAGGAGAAGGAAACATACACTGTGAAGGTACTCGTTTCATTTTCTTAGATTTAGATCTATACTTCGAATGTCATTTGAATGTGCTAATTTGGGTTTGGCTTCTATTTTTAGGTATCGCATTATTCTCGTCCTAATGCAACCATCAACTGTAAATGTACCCGTAAGGAAGATGGACGGCTCAGTATGTACAAGGCAAGTCTCGAGTTTTATGTGTGTAGTGACTACAACCAATAGTAAAATCTCTTCTTTATTGTTCTCGGACTAGCAAGAAAAACAAACAAGAATTTGATAGATGTCACATTTTTACTTGGTCTTCCTTTAATATCTAACTTTGAATCTTGAGTTTTGCTTTTATATAGGTCGACCTTAATCCTGTAAGGCATTTGGTTGTTGATGTGTCATGCATTGATAAGAATCTCGACATGAGACTAACGCTCACCGCTAAGAGGGAAATAACGTATCTCAGTGTAAGTTCAAGTTTGGTATATATATTTTACAATATATGGATAAATAATATGCTCTTCTTAGACTTAGGTTGTGTGATCTTTCTTTGATCGGCAGGATAAAGAGATAGGTGACATTAAAGCGCTATTGGAATCAGCAACTGTTGATCCAAATGTAAAAGGCGGTTTAAGGTGGCCGTTTGGTAAAGCTTTATCTGAAGATGGATACAAAGAATTTGAAGTTTGTCACGTTAGAGCTACTATCTACAAAAATAAAACTCTAAGGCTTAGGGTAAGAGAGACTGATAGATTCAATGAGACGACTGGAACAGGGGAAACCAAGAGGGAGGTGAGTTTGACGCTTAAAGACATCGACACTAAAATACAGGTAAATTATTGTGCTCTTGTACTATTTTAGAAACTCTAATGGAAGTGCGAGGCTTATGGTGATAATACTTGTGGTCTGCAGGAGCAGAACACTGAGAGGGGTTGTGTTTTGGAGATGCTACGAGATGCTCTTGGAACTATATGGGACTTCTTGCATTGCGATGCCTATCTTACATGATGAAGAACCATATGATGTTGCTTGTTCTATCAAGTTTCTTTTTAATTTCTTTTACTTTCTACTGTGTTTTGGTACAATAATGTTGTTTTAAGGTTATCAAGGATTGTACTTGTGTGTGTCAAGAAAAACAGAAGTTAAGTTTTGTTACCAGTCCTTTCATTTATGTGAACATGGTGTATGAATGACTCATTGCATACTGAAATTTTCTTTTACCTAAAAGCTATAATCGGAATCCAAGCAGTACACAATACACTGAAAGATTCCCAATTATCACAGTCAAGTTTGATGGATGTGTCAACTTTGTATACATTAAGGTTAAAGGTAAGTTTCAGTGATAGCAGTGGAACAATTGGTGCAATTAACGTTGAACAAACAGAACCAAGCTACTTCGAAAGTCTTGCCAAGCAAACTAATCACTCTTCTATTAAGTTCTAACAATCATCAATAAGACCAAATACATCAATTTTACAACTATTTAGAGATGCTCCACATTGCTTAAACCAGGTGTGCTAAAAGTTCGACTGCTTGATCCATCAAACCTTTCTCACATAATCTGCTAATGACTTCCTCAATTCTCGAACTCTTAACGAACACGTTCATGTTAAATGCTTCTTCCAATAAACCATGAGCACAAACAACCTCGTCTACCTCAATATATGCACTAATCATAATATCAAATGTGTGGCTGTTCCGGTTAACTCCATTCGTCTCCATCTCTTTCCATAGAGTCTTAGCTCGACTCAGATCTCCAGCTTTTACCAATGCCTTGATCAATATATTGTATGTAACTACATTAGGCTCAGAACCTAGCTTGTTCATTGAAGACATCATCTTTAAGGCGCCTTCAATATCGTTCTGCTTGCATAACCCATTGATATACACATTATAGGTATAAACATCAGGAGCCAAACCTAACAAGAGCAACTCATCAAACAACTTGTCTGCTTTCGGGTAATCCTCATCCGCAATAACGCCTTGCAACACGATTGTATAACAAACAAGATCAGGCTCTACTCTGTCACATTTCATCTGATTCAGTACACTTACAACTTCTTTCCCCCTTCCTCCTTCCACCAAGAACCTCATCACAACTGTATAATCCCGCAAACCTGGCGAAAACCGAGTCTTTCGCAGATCTTCCAAATATCCAATTACATCGAAACATGACGAATCCTTGTGTTTACATACAGAACTCAGTAACCGAGAGTATAATCTTGGATCAACAATAACACTATCCTGACTCATGTATCTCACTAACTCAGTAGCACAATCTACCTCACCTATTCTACAAAGCGCATCGATCAATATCCCGAAAGTAGATTCCTCTAACCTAACACCCATTCTACAAGCTTTCACCAAAATCTCAGGAACCAATTCAAGACTCTGTCTTTTTCTCACAAGAACTAAGAGCAAAGCATTGAGCGTGTAAGCAGAAGGCACGCACCTGAAATTAGGGATTTTGAAGAAAACCTCAATCGCCTCTTCGATTCTACCGGAGAAGCCATAAGCAGCGATGACATCTCTGAAAATGGATTCAGGTGTATCGAACTTCTCAGAGACTTCAAGGTGGTAAAGAACAGATGAAATATTCTCAAGCTGAGAGGATTTAGCTAGGGTTTTGATAACGAATCTGTAAGCTTGAGGAGTGGGCTCACAGTTATGGAGTTGGAATGAGCTTAAGAGGGTTCGCATAACAGAAGCATTCTCTGAATCTGTGAGAAGGTTGCTTCTTAGCTCTTCCATGGCATACTTCTGCTTGAGATTCTCGTTCCATTTGGTTTTGAAAGACGAATGAGGAATTTTTCGATACTTTCTCATGAAATTTGACATTCGGTGCCATGACGAAGATCTTGCCATTTCTTCAATTCGATAAAACTGGAAGACATGTCATATACGATCTTGTCGGTATATAACATCTGTAAAAGCCCAACTAGATTCAAAAGCCCACTACTGGCCCAGCTTCATTTAGGGTTTTTATGTATCTTCTATTGTTACGTGTGTATACACTCCCTTCACCGCAGAAATACAGAATTAAAAAAAAAAAGTTTTGAACGATGATGATCTCAATCTTCCAAAGATTTGATAGAGGAGATTCTTTCTAGGCTTCCCTCGAAATCTATGAAACCAGTGAGATTAACTTACAAGAGTTGGAACAATATATCAAAAAGTAAGAGCTTTACAAAGATGCACATTTTAAAATGTTAACTAAAATACACAAATTTAAGTCTTTATAAAATTGGTTATATGATATCAAATAGAGTACACATATCTAAAGTTATAAGAGAAATTATTTTAAACTATCCTTTTCATCTTTTTCTAATAGTATAGCACCAATCAAAAACAACGTGTCAATCAATTGTAGATAAAATGTATCCCACCTTTTATTATATACCCTTTTTATCATACATCTTCTTAGATAATTCTCATCCAACACGTAATCGTATAAATATAGTATTAAAATCCAATCTCTTAAGAACAAGATAAACAACATTAGAAAGAGAATTATTATCCACGTAAAAAAATCATTAGTCTTTAATAGTTTTAACGTTGACTACATAATACAAACGCGTGGTTTCACGCACTAAAGAAAGAGCGTGCAGCGGGAAAATTTGCCGTCATTAAAAACTCAGAACAAAAAAAAAAAACAAACAGATCGATCAGAAATAAATAGAAAAAAAAAAAATTTTCCCTTTTTTAAATTAAAA
>Ga0041059_1002497_pt1 | contig 13609 bp, 6 predicted proteins | sample AraColnosormetaG_FD_56232 | JGI IMG/M metagenome (GOLD analysis project Ga0041059, IMG submission 56232) | Arabidopsis roots microbial communities from North Carolina, USA - Col MF nosort | ecosystem: Host-associated > Plants > Roots > Unclassified | place: USA: North Carolina | collected 2013-09-02
TTTTTTTTTTTTTTTTTTGCATACGTTAGTTATGTTCTTTTTTTTCTTTTTTAATAGATTTTCGGCCCAAACCTGTAATTATTGCAATCTCAGGCCCGAAACAATAGCATTTAATATGTTAGTTATGTTATGTGTACTTTAGCCATGTTCTGAACTCTTTTATTCTCTCGGTTCCGTCTCATCGGTCTTGTTGTGAAGTTTTAATGGAACATCTTCTTTTTTTTCTAATTTTAGTCCTGCAATAGTGAAAACCTCTTAAAAGAATGAGAAATGTATATATGAACACCTTCTAATAAATATGTTATACACAAACAAACAGAACATTTTCACGTTTGTTGTTGTTGTTGGACTACCAAAACAGAAACCCTAGAGTCGAGTTCTCTAGACGCTAGCAAATCTCCAATGACACCTAACTCGGGTAGTTCGACCCACTCCATGAGTCCATCGAAGTCCGGTGATGCCATGCCATGATCTCTCCCAACTACCATAAGATCATAATCCTCAGAGAGTGATCGGACGGTAGTGGCCACTTCTGGACCTCCAGTCACAATCCTCTCTGTATATGCAATAGAGTTTGTGGCCTCTGTATCTTTAAGATCCTCTAAAACCTCGTGATCAAGAATGTAATCCCAATTAGTCGACTCTGTTTCTCGGTCAGAGATGAGTCGGATCACAGTGATTTTGACTCTAGGGTTTTGCTTCATCTTTTTCACCAACGAGAGTGCCTCCCGATCGTCTTTGCCTCCAATGAAGATCACACCAACGTCGATATTAAATTTTCTTGTTCCTTTCAGCGACAACTGTCCACGGTCCACAAGAATCCCAATAGAACAAGATGCACTCTTGAGGAGTGACTCATTGAGACGTCTTATAGCTTCGTCCTCTGACTCAAACGCCCCATCTACGGTCCATTTCCTCCCCGAGGGGACGATAATAATCGATGTGGCTTGTTCCAAAGCGACCTTGCAAATTTCATCGTGCATTAAGTTCTCGTGCGTGATGGCAGTGAACATGGTCATGGTCACTGACTCCAACTGGCTGAAGGCAAGGTTGGCGGTATGGATGTAGGAGTTAGTTACTACACGATTTATTTGCTTGTTGTGTGAGATTAGGACGGGAACGGTTTTGCCAACAAGCTTAACGAGATGGAGGACTGTGACCACAATGGTGGAGGGCAAAAATTGGAGAAATGAAATGGCCGCAGAGATGTTCTCAGGTCTATGTATACAAGTCAAGATCCGGAGATCTGAATCTGGTTTTAGATTCATGATGTTCTTTTTTTGGTAACCAACGTACTTCCGCTTCGGGTCATATAGTCCGGCCAAGGCTGTGGGGATAATTCCAGAGTTTATTAGAGCACAAGTGATCAAGAATGTATATGTTGCTTGCGATATATACTGCAAAAACAAACAAACCATATAAATATGTGAAGATCATGACGAAATGGATTATGGATTGGTAGGGAAGTTACCGAATCGTCGTATGTTGATTCGTAGAGAAAGATTTCAGAGAAACTCTTAGAGCATAGAAGAAGGGAAGCGGCTATTGCCTCCTTGAATGGTATCTTGCAGTACAAGCAAGGTACCATCCCGGTCGCCATTTTCAAAAAGCCCGTAAATGTCATTAAGAAGATGTTGTACCAAATGTCATCATATTGGTAGACGATCTTCATCACATCGCATCTCATCGTGCTGAATGTGATTGAGATTGGTATTAGCACGTTCATTGTGAGAGCCTCATACTTGGCTTCCAAGGCAGATCCTATAGGTGGACCTTCTGGTATGATGATGCCGAGTAAGAATGGTCCCAAAAGGTATTTCATATTAAAAAATGAAGAGTATGCGGCGGAAGCAATTACGCTCAAAACCACAGCATGTACATACACATCTGCCACAGGTTTGCCTTCTGGTGTGCGTTCTACTATCCATTCTACGACCGGCCTTAAAACGCAAAAGGCTACTAGAATCAAAATGATCACCGCTATAAGGTCACGATATGCTGTCATGGGAGAGATGTTCTTGTACGTTCCCACAAGATAGGCGAAAATGCTGACAGTAGACGCGAAGATGTCATTGATAAGGGATGCAGACAACACAAGGCGACCAAGCTCTGAATTGAGGATCTTGAGTTCTGACAGGAAATGAACGACGGTAGGCAAGAGAATCGAGGATTGGCTCGAGATGACCACAATGCGCTCGGCAAGGACTTTATTCGGCGACATGTAGTAAGGGTCTATATTATCAGTGTGGAGGTTTCTCACACAGAAGCCACCCAAAAAAGGAACAATGAAGCTCAAAGTCCCTATCACGATGGGTAGCCATCCGTTGTTGAATGCCAATCGACGGCTGATTTTGACTGTCATAAAAAATGCAAGCATAATGTTTCCACACACCGAAAGGCCTCGTAGCGGCCCGTTTCCATCTAGTGCAGGATCCCACGATAATTTCCTTGATGATACCTCCCTAAGATTGAACAATTGAGGCCCCAGAATCAGACCAGCCTGAACATAAATATACATTTATTAGCATGTAGGATTGTCAAATGTTGCTTAAAACGTTTTCGTGCTTGTCAAGTTACATCTATTTTTCCTGTTACGTGACCGTCAAGTTTCATGTACAAGGATACTTACCAACATATAAGAGGGAATCGGGGAAATGCCAAAGCTTTTAAGAAAACTGTGAATTATGATGATGAATACAAATATGAGTAATATCTGAAATTCCATGAGAGGCAATGAATACCCGAAAATCACATCCGGTGACTTTAGGTTTTCCCAAAATCCAAAAGAAGAGATGTTGAATACTAAGGGTATGCAACCGCGGATATAGCTCGTTGTATTCATAAATTGTGGAAACTTGGTGTATCAACTCTGGAGAAATAAGAAGGAAAAAAAAAAAAAAGGTTTGAAGAACTTGTGAGTTTTTGCATATGAATTTCAGTGGTGATCGTGTCATTTTTGTTGTTTACTTTGTTTTGGTCTTGATTTTTTTTTTTGTCTGAGAGTTAGTTAGTCAAAAACTGTTTGGATATTGATGGGTATGATTTGCTGGATGAATTACAAGCTGGAAAATCTATACATAAAACACACACAAAAGTACAGAGTTTTATTTGCTGACAACAAATATTTTCTGTTACTAATTGACCCTCAAATTTAGAAACACTAATCCACACATAATTTTTTTTTCTATGAGTACTTCACAATAAGTAGAATCCTAATAATCTGTAAAAGTATACTTTTAATGAGAGCTCGTTTGTCTCTTTAATTTTTCCTTAATTTTTTTTTGTCTTTTTCTCTTCTATTGTTTCTTGAATATTCTTCCGGTTTGAATCCTCAGATTGTCACAAAAAGTGACAAAACCACACCTTATAAATATAAGACATAGATTTATTTTTCATAGGGTAGAGTTGGAGCAGGCAGCACCCCAAATACTAATCGTTATGTGTTTTTTTGGCTTGCACATAGTTTTGACTTTTGATATTAAATAATTAACTACCCGAGAACAAAAGTGTTGTTTCTAGTATAATAAAAGGTAACTCCCATGTTGTGAGCTGAAAGCGTAACCAGAAGCAAAAACCAGCGGATTTGGGAGAGAGTGACAGCGTATCCGGCAAGGTTACTTTTGTTGTGAACGACGAATCGGAGGGTCCCGGTGCAGTTTATATTCCCTCTCATATTTCTCCATGAGCAGTTTTTTTACTCCGGTGGTCTGAAAAAGCCCTTGCACGTGTCAACAGTTGAGGAAAGATTATTTGACATCAGTAGTCAGATATCTCGAAGAGCATGTCACCCTAAAACTCCTTTCAACAACAAATGTTGGACATTGAAGAAGAAGAGAGCATCCTCTACCAAGTGTATATGGATGTCTCTAAAATCTCCAAATCCTTTTCTACATCAAGAGTCTCCACATACTCGACCATCTCTACGAAAATTGTGCTTGTGAATAAGAAAAAAATAAATAATGTACCAACGTGCTGTTGGCCTAGTGGTAAATTTCCCAGATGTAGGTGATGTGTTCGAGGCACGTTGGGAGGGATCTCTTCTCCACAGGAGATGAATTTAACCTGTTGTGGGTCCCGCTTCTGGGAGATGTAGGATCTTTGAGCTTGAAATTTTAGATATTTAAAAAAAAAATAAAAAAAAAATAAAGAAGTAAATAAATAATGTAAAATAAAGCTATAAAGACGCAATTAAAAACATGATACATCAATAAAAGAGAAGGAAGATGGTTGATATGAGTTAAATAATGGAGTTAGAGTTGTTAAGTTTTGATATATCATAGTTCATAAACTAAATAGAGGGAGAATGTTAGAGTCAAATTAATTGTTAATATCCTTGAAGAAAAAAAAATTACATGGAAATGGAAAATGGAGAGTTGTTTGAAGTTTAAAGCTAGAGTCAAATTATTTTATTCTCCTTTAGTGATTTAGATTTTTGTTACGTTTTATGCTTGATTCACAACACAAGATCTTCACAAACTTTCTAAAACTCAGCAATCGAAACTTCGAATCAGCTCAAGAACAGAAACGAATTGAAGAACGAAAGAAACAACACAAGAGATTTGATTACCCAGTTCAACAAGATCGGTATGATCAAGTTTCGGCCGAATCAGTTCGGCAATCCACTAGAACAGAATGAGAATTACAGAGTACAAGCAGAGCTCAACAATGGAGTTTCAAGCTTTTCTTTTTTGTTTGTTACAGATCAGAAACGGATAATGAAGAAGAAGAAATAAAGGCCTTTTATACTAATTCCCAAATAGAAACAGAAGACCCTCTCTCGCGAAAAGAAGGTTTCCTTTAGCCTCTTCAATCCGGTTTAAAACACTCCATCTAACCGGTCCTCAATTCCTCTTAACCACAACACCTAAACCGGTCACTTAAAGTTGAATCAGAATTAAGATCCACAACAATTTTTTTTTTGTTTTAAAGGGATCTTTTGAAGTTTTGAAAACTTAAGGAAAAATCAATTAGATGCTTTTTAATTCATTTAGAAGATATATGTGTGTGGAGATGTGTATTTTAATTACATAAGGGTTTCATAGTCTTTGTTAAACGTGCGGCCAAAGAGAAAAAATCATGTAATGCATGTGAGGTTAAGAGTCGTTTTGACTATTTTAGGACTGATCATTGTGGTGTTATTGTTCGCGTGGCCGCCATTGTATAACTGGAATTTAGCGATGCCGATATTCCAAGAGATTTGTATGGATATTATATTTAGACAAATGAATGACTATTTATACATGTTAAAATTTTCTAAAGGTTAGTCCTAAAAGAACGCATAGTCTTACGGTCAAAACATGTCACGTTTGTTGTTGTTGTTGTTGAACTACTAAAACCGAGACCTTAGAGTTTAGATCTCTAGCCGCCAGCAAATCCCCGATGACACCTAACTCTGGTAGTTCGACCCATTCCGTTAGTCCTGATAAGTCTTGTGATGTCATATCATGATCTCTCCCGACCACCATTAGATCGTACTCTTCTGCAAGCAATTGGACAGCTTTGACTACCTCAACGACACTAGTCACAATCCTCTCTGTATAAAGAATATCTTCATTGGATTCAGTACTCTTTAAATCCTTCAGGCCCTCGTTATCAAGAATATAGTCCCACTCTGACTCTATTTCATGGTCGAAGATGAGTCGGATCACGGTTACACGGACCCGCGGGTTATATTTCATCCTCTTCACCAATGATAGTGCCTCCCTATCGTCTTTGCCTCCAATGAAGAGCACACCAACATCAATGTTGTACCTATTCTTGCTCGTTACATAGCTTTTCCGCGAGAATTGTCCACGATCTACTAGTATGCCTATCGAACAAGGCGCACGATCGAGTAATGACTGGTTTAGTTGTCTTGCAGCAAGGTCGTCAGACTCGAACATCCCATCTACGGTCCATTTCCTCCCCGATGGGACGACAATCATCGATGTTGTTCGATCAAGTGCAAGTGTACATATGTCTTCGTGCATCAAGTTTTCATGCGAGAACGCGGTGAACGTAGTCACGGTTACAGACTCTAAGCTTTCTTGCATGAACTGTCTAAAGGCAAGATTTGCGGTATGGATGTACGAGTTTTTGTGAAGCCGCTTCAACTTCTTGTCGTGTGACACTATGATAGGGTTGATCTGACCAACTAGCTTCACAAGGTGGAGAACTGTGACCGCGATAGGGAAGTCATGTATCGGTGAGGAAAACAATTGGAGGAATGCTATGGTCTCCGAGACGTTTTCTGGTTTGTGCAAACAAGTTAGAATTCGAAGACCTGAGTTTGCTTCTAGATGCAATATGTCCCTTTTCTGATAATTAACGTACTTTCGTTTCGGATCGTACATGCTCCTTACGACCATAGGGACAATCCCTGCACTTAGTAGCGAATATAGGATTAAGAACGCGTAAGTGGCCTGTGATATGAACTGCAAAATCAAACCATAAAAACATGTTTAGATTTACGGCAAAATCAATAATAACAATAATAGACTCGTTTGTGGGTTAGGAGGTTACCTTTTCTTCTAATACAGCTTCATAGAGAACGAATTCAACAAAACTTTTGTAGCTTAAGATGAGGGAAACAGCCAAGGATTCACTGCGAGGTAACTTGTAGTACAAGCAAAGTGTAAGGCAAGCAACCAGTTTTATGACAAGTATAAGCAATGTTAGGAAGATGTTGAAGTAGATGTCAGTGAACTGGCTAAGGATCCTTAGTCCATCACATCTCATCGCGCTGAATGTGATTGAGATTGGTAAGAACACGTTCATCGTGAGCCTCTCAAACTTAGCCTCCAGAGCGGATCCTAACGGTGGACCCTCTGGTATGATGATGCCGATAATTAATGGTCCTAAGACGTATTTCATGTTGAAAAACACAAAATAAGCCGCGGAAGCAAATGCTGTCAGAATCACGGCATGAATGTATATATCCTCCACGGGCTTGTCTTCGGGTGTGCGGTCTATGATCCATTGCACCATCGGCTTAAAAACAAAAAAGACGATGAGAAAGAAGATGATCACCGCGACAAGGTCACGGTAAGCTATTGCATGTGAAACATGAATGTAGGTTGCTTGTGTAGTGGCGACTATCATGGCAAAAATCCCCAACATGTCGTTGATGGCACTTGCAGATAATGCAAGGCGACCAAGCTCGGAGTTGATGATCTTGAGCTCTAGCAATATATATGTAGTGGAAGGCAAAAGTATCTGAGACTGAGTTATGACAATCACAGTGCGCTCGGCCAGGGCTTTGTCTAAAGACATGTAGTGAGGGTCGATGTTGTCAGTGAAAAGGTTCAGGAAACTGAGACTAAACAAAGGAGCAAAGAAGGACACGATCCCGATCACAACTGGCAATTTTCCGCTATGGAACGCCACCCGCCTGCTGGTCCTAACAGTCATTAGAAACGTAAACATTAGTCTTCCAAATACTGAAATGCATCTTAACGCTGCGGTTCCATCCAACGCAGGATCCGCCGATAGTTTTCCTGAAGACTTCTCTAGTATATCGAAAAGCTGAGGCCCTAGAATTAGTCCAGCCTGCACATAAATTTATATATAGTATGTTATTTTTGGAAAACTATCTTCATGCACGCATTATCTTCTATGCGCCTTAAACAATTTACGTGCATGTCAAGTTACATGTCTACTTTTGTAGTTCTAATAGATACAAATCTTAACTTTTGTATCTTTTAGATACATGTTTTTTCCCATGCAAAAAATCTTTATTTTTGTAGTTCTACTTTTCTCTTATGTGTTTGTCAAGTTAAATATGGAAAGCTGCTTACAATCATATATGAAACGATCTGGGAAACGCCGATGCATCTGAGGAACATATGAGACATGACAATGCAGAAGAATATCAATATTATTTGAATCTCCAGGAGAGGCAACGAGTACCCGAAAACCACATCAGGCGATTTTAGGTTCTCCCAAAATCCCTGAGAAGATATGTTGAAGAATGATATCCGGCAATGCCCAATGTAAGTAGTCGTGTTCATGAATATAAGTCCAAGAAATTAGCAAAACTTGGGGATGAAAATACCGTCTTTGTGTGATAAAGTTTCAAGTCTTTGAATTTGGGTTTTGAAAGAAGTCGTGTTAGTTTATTGTGATGTTTTTGTCTGGTCTTTGGTAAGTATTTGTCATGATCTCTCTGGAACTAATGGAACTTTCCAATTTAGAAAACAAATACCACAGAGAGGAAAAAAAAAATAGTTGGTTCTTTCATGGAGAATTTGCTTTGCTAAATAAAAAATTGCAAGTTTTGAGGTTTGATACACTGCTCCAAAATTAGCACAAAGTGTCTGTTCAGGGACCCAAGTTTAGGTCTATAGCTTAAAATCCGATTACACATAAATTTAGTCTAGAAATATTTTCTAACTGCTTCAATATATGATCTATATAAGTTTATAATTAATGTTTTTTCCTTCCCTGGATAATACTTATAAGTATAATTATTTTGGTCTAATAATACTTCTAAAATTAGTGACCACCCTAAAATCTGATGTACTACACTATGATAAATTTAGACGTGCATGCGAAAAAAGTGAGGAAAGATTTAAACCATATTTGAATAGGTGAAGAACGAAAATGAAAATGAAAATGGGGAGAAAATGGAGCTAGTACATAAGCTTCGAGAAAGAAGAAGAAGAGAAAATGAGAACAGGAGAAGAAGAAGAAGACAAGAAGCCAGCAGCCGAGAAGGAAACCGAGTTCTTCTCGTAGCTCCTCGAGTCGCAACTAAGTTGAGCTGATTTGGAATCCTTTTGCTTAGGTTTAGATCTTTAGATCAATCTCAATCTGAACCTACGAAGATGTGAATGAGATGAGAAGGAGACGTCAATCATATGCGAAAGAGGAAGGCACAGACAGATATATATGTCAATGTGCTGTGCACAATAACGTGATGTGTTTGATTTTCTAATGGATGTCTTTTTGTGTGATTTTTCTTTTCAAATTTAATGCATTTGTGTGTCTAGACTCTAGATGGCCACGAGGCCCACGACTGGATCGGCAAGGGAGTAGAGGCATATTGAAGACGGATGAATCCTAGACGTTGAATTGTGGCCCAAGTTAGGGTTGCTTGTTTTCTAAGAGATTATTAAGTGGGTTAGAAGGATGAGTAGAGCTGTAGAGGCATATTGGGGTTGCGTGAAGACGGATGAACCCTAGACGTTGTATTGTGGCTCAAGTTAGGGCTGCTTGTTTTCTAAGAGATTATTAAGTGGGTTAAAAGGATGACTATCAAACTTTGAACAGAAACCTTAGCGAGATATAGAAGATGGAGAGAGAATCTCATCTTTCGACTCCTGATCCCAGCTCCTATGATATTTTTGATTTTGCCTCATTATCAACAATTGATGTCTCTATATGATTTTATTTGAGGATAATGCGTAACAGTGTAACACACAAGTTATCTATGTTGTATATTATTAGGAGAGACTTCATAATTTCTTTACTGGATCGGAACAGAGCCAAGGGTATGTATCTCAGATCCTGAACTTGAAAAACATATCTTGTCGAACAAGTTAGGTTTCTTTGTAAAATCTAAGACATGACTTGAGGCCGTTAAACTTGTCGGCCCCAAAGAACAAGTTAGGTTTCTTTATCGAATCTTGAACCCTGCTTTCTCCATCGATAGGCTCAATGTCTTTAATACTTCTTCCTTAAACTCGATTTGAGATATTATTAACCCTTAGAGAAAGCAGATATACATTAAGCTACATTTGGTTGTAATTTAATTTTGTTGATCATATCAAGACCACTGTGATATTAGAGGAGTGGAGAAAAGAGAAGAGTAAGGAAGAAACAAAGCAACCGAAGATTAAATTGGAAATGAACAGATAGATTTCCAAAGACTAACAAAAGATATAATATAAAACCCCAAATTCAGAAACTTTCTCCCAACTAGAACTGGTAATGTTTTTAATATTTTCAAAGGGTTTCTTCTTAGACAATGTTTCTTGCAGTTGAAGAAACATGTTTCTTTCTTGAAGATAAACATGGAGTCGCTTCGACTTTACAGACCAGTGTCAGCTTTGGGCAACCTAATGTTCTAAGAATACCAGAAGCTAGTGAAAGAGTGAAAGAGTGAAAGGACGGATTGAGAAACACAGAGTTGAGCTGGAGGAAGTATAACAATCTGAATCAAAGTTTATGGTTATTCCTTCTTATGGATTCTAAGTATGTTTAATTTGTATATAATGTAAAAAAATTTGTATGAATATATACGCATATTATATTTAAACAAATGAATGACTATTTATACATCTTAAAATTTTCTAAAAGTTTGCCCTAAATGAATACACACAGTCTTGCGGTCAAAACATGTCACGTTCGTTGTTGTTGTTGTTGAACTACTAAAACCGAAACCTTAGAGCTTAGATCTCTAGCCGCCAGCAAATCCCCGATGACACCTAACTCTGGTAGTTCGACCCATTCCATTAGTCCTGATAAGTCTTGTGATGTCATATCATGATCTCTCCCGACCACCATTAGATCGTACTCTTCTGCAAGCAATTGGACAGCTTTGACTACCTCAACACTACTAGTCACAATCCTCTCTATATAATCAATATCTTTGTTGTCTTCAGTACTCTTCAAATCCTTTAAGCCTTCGTTATCAAGAATATAATCCCAATCTGACTCTATTTCATGGTCGAAGACGAGTCGGATCACGGTTACACGGATCCTCGGGTTATTTTTCATCCTCTTCACCAATGATAGTGCTTCCCTATCGTCTTTGCCTCCAATGAAGAGCACACCAACATCAATGATGTACCTTTTTTTGCTCGTTACAATACTTTTTCGCGAGAATTGTCCACGGTCTACTAGTATGCCGATAGAACAAGGCGCACGATCGAGTAACGACTGGTTTAGATGTCTTATAGCAGTGTTGTCAGACTCGAATAACCCATCTACAGTCCATTTCCTCCCCGATGGGACGACAATCATCGATGTTGTTTTGTCAAGTGCAAGTGTACAAATGTCTTCGTGCATCAAGTTTTCATGCGAGAACGCAGTGAACGTTGTCACGGTTACAGACTCTAAGCTTTCTAACACGAATTGTCTAAAGGCAAGGTTTGCGGTATGGATGTATGAGTCTTTGTTAAGCCGTTTCAATTTCTTGTCGTGTGAGACTATGATAGGGTTTATCTGACCAACGAGCTTCACAAGGTGGAGAACTGTAACCGCGATAGGGAAGTCTAGGTTCGGTGAGGACAACAATTGTAGGAATGCTATGGTCTCTGAGACGTTTTCTGGTTTGTGCAAACAAGTTAGAATTCGAAGATCTGAGTTTCGTTCTAGATGCAATATGTCCCTTTTCTGGTAATTAACGTACTTTCTTCTTGGATCGTACATCCTCCTTAAGACAGTAGGGACAATCCCGGCATTTAGTAGCGAATATAAGATTAAGAACGAGTAAGTGGCTTGCGATATGTACTGCAAAACCAAACCATAAAAAAATGTTTAGATTAATGGCAAATGATACCAATAATCGACTATTTGCGAGTTAGGAGGTTACCGTGTCGTCTAATACAGCTTCATAGAGAACAAAATCAGCAAAACTTTTGTAGCTCAAGATGAAGGAAACAGCCAAGGATTCACTGAGAGGTAACTTGTAGTACAAGCAAGGTGCAAGGCATGCGACCAGTTTTATGACAAGTATAAGAAATGTTAGGAAGATGTTGAAGAAGATGTCATTGAACTGGCTAAGGATCCTTGCTCCATCACATCTCATCGCGCTGAATGTGATTGAGATTGGTAAGAACACGTTCATTGTGAGCCTCTCAAACTTAGCCTCTAGAGCCGATCCTAATGGTGGACCCTCTGGTATGATGATGCCAATCATTAATGGTCCTAAAATATATTTCATGTTGAAAAACACAAAATAAGCAGCGGAAGCCAATGCGGTAATAATCACGGCATGAATGTACATATCCTCCACTGGCTTGTCTTCCGGTGTGCGGTCTATGACCCATTGCACCATAGGCTTAAAAACAAGAAAGACGACGAGAAAAAAGATGATCACCGCGACAGTGTCACGATAGGCTGTTGCATGTGAAACATGAATGTAGGTCGCTTGTATAGAGGCAACTATCATGGAAAAAATCCCCAAGATGTCGTTGATGACACATGCAGACAATGCAAGGCGACCTAGCTCGGAGTTGATGATCTTGAGCTCTAGCAAGATATATGTAGTGGAAGGCAAAAGTATCGAAGATTGAGTTATGACAATCGCAGTGCGCTCACCTAGGGCTTTAGTTAGAGGCATGTAGTGAGGGTCGATGTTGTCAGAAAAAAAATTCTGGAAACCGAGACCAAACAGAGGAGCAAAGAAGGACACGATCCCGATCACAACGGGCAATTTTCCGCTATGGAACGCCACTCGCCTGCTGGTTCTAACAGTCATTAGAAACGTAAACATTAGTGTTCCAAACACCGAGATGCATCTTAACGCTGCGATTCCATCCAACGCAGGATCCACGGATAGTTTCCCTGAAGATTTCTCTAGTACATCAAAAAGCTGAGGCCCTAGAACTATTCCAGCCTGCACATAAATTTATATATATGATTTCAGTTTCTGAAAAATATCTTCAATAGCACGCATGCATGATCTTCTTTGTCCCTTAAACAATTTACGTGCTTGTCAAGTTACATCTACTTTTGTAGTTCTAATAATTGGAAATATCTTGTGTGCTTGCCAAGTTAGATATGGAAAACTTGCTTACAATCATATATGAAGCGATTTGGGAAATGCCGATGCATCTGAGGAACATATGAGACATGACAATGCAGAAGAATATCAGTATTATCTGAATCTCTAGGAGAGGCAGCGAGTAGCCGAAAACCACATCAGGCGATTTTAGGTTATCCCAAAATCCCTGGGAAGATATGTTGAAGAATGATATTCGACAATCCCCAATGTAAGTAGTCGTGTTCATGAATATAAGCCAATAACTTAGCAAAACTTGGGGATGAAAATGCTTTTTTTTTGTGTTATAAAGTTTAAGTCTCTGGAAAAGAAGAAAAAAAAGTGTTCATTCTTTGAATTTGGGTTTTGAAAAGAGTCTTGTTAGTTTTTTGTGTTGTTTTTGTCTGGTCTTTGGTAAATAGCTGTCATAATCTCTCTGGAACAAATGTAACTTTCCAATTTAGAAAAAAAAAATATATATATCCAGAGAGTAACTGTTTTTTTTTTCCATTTTGTTTGTTCAAAAACGTAAAATCTAGAACATGAAGAATTTGCTTTGCTAAATAAAATTGCAAGCTTGGAGGTTTGAGCCAAAATTAGCTCAAAGTTTCTGTTTGGGGACCCAAGTTTATAGTCTAGAAATATTTTCCAACTGCTTCAATCTAAGTTTACAATTTTTTTTCTTTCCTTCCCTTGATAATATTTTTTCCGATCTAATAATACTTATAAAATTAGTGACCACCCTAAAATCCGATATACAATTAATCCGATAGATCTATATATACATTTTTGCAACCATTTTGTGAAATAAATCCTGTAGTTCGGATTTATTTACAATGGTTGCCACTGGATTTTAATGTTTGTTTTTGATAATTAAAAAGAAAATCTTCGAATTAAATATTTGACATTTAACAATCTTCCCAA
>Ga0041059_1002498_pt1 | contig 13608 bp, 12 predicted proteins | sample AraColnosormetaG_FD_56232 | JGI IMG/M metagenome (GOLD analysis project Ga0041059, IMG submission 56232) | Arabidopsis roots microbial communities from North Carolina, USA - Col MF nosort | ecosystem: Host-associated > Plants > Roots > Unclassified | place: USA: North Carolina | collected...
TTTTTTTTTTTTTTTTCTTTTTTTTTGTGGTAAACTAATGCTTAAAACTATTATGCTTTTAAAATATAATTAGAGGCAAATGTGTAGATTTCAAATATTGCGCATATCACACACTATCGGCAATCGAATAAATGACATAAATATGCCATTAGTCCCTTACTATTGCAATGCAATAATGTACGGGCTTGAGGATACATGAATGGTGCATCTTATGAACGGCAATGGTTTGATATTCAACATCTTTAACTAGCTCCTGGAAGCACGTATTTGGAAAACACATTTTTGAGACGTAAATATTGTTTGGTATCATCGGTCTTGTACTCATCGAACGGATATTTTGGCTAAGAACCAGAAATTTGCTTCTATTAATATTCAGCATGATTATGTTTCTCTTTTTTTGAATGTGTCACACTCGGATTGTGATATTTTAGAATTTTATTAAAGAAAATTCCCGTTGACATTAAAAAATGACATTAAAAAGTCCAACGCACAATTGAATTTGATGTTACACAAAGAGAAAAATATCTCATGTTTCACACTCTATGATTGATAGAACAACATATCATTAATCTTCTCCGTTTCAAAAGAAAAATAAGCTGGCTCCTCCCATCACAACAACAATAGCCAAAACGGTTGAAGAAGATCTAGAGGCGGAGCTAGATGTCGAGGTTTTGACATCCTGATCCGCTTCAGATTGAGCAAGCGTATCGGGGGTTCCTCTTGGACTAATGGGCGCGTAATCCCCCACCACCACAACACCGTCTGGTGCAAGTTCTAAGGGGATTTCGTAATCCGGATAATCTTGAGATGGACCAAGACTATCAATCAAACTCTTTGTAGAGTTATCTACTGTTGGTTTGTTGTCAGCAAGAGTCTTTGATGAAGATGGCGATTGAGACTTTTCAGAATCAGCTGCTGAAATTCCATTAGCCACGGTTAGAATTACGAAAATGAAGACAAGGAAGAAATGACTCGCCATCGTATAATTTGTAATATAGTACGTGATGATATATTGATCCCCTAGGCTCTTTTATTCAAATGGACCTTTGTGGGGTTATAGTATTGAATTGTATATACGATGATTTTCTGTGAGGTTCACAAAAGTAGATCGATTAAACAATCAAGGTGAATTGAAAGTGAAGGAGAAATGGAGATTGGGAATTTAAACTTGTAATGGAGATGGTTGTATATTGTTATTTACGGTTAGGTGTTGTGTTTCATAACTCACATACGAGTTCACGAGCTGTTCAATTTTCTATATCTATAAGAAAATGGTTACAAGTTAAACTATGTTTAGAATATGGTTAGGGTATTTTTAACTAGTTGTTTAAAGAGCCGTCTTTAAGTATTTTAAGACGACTAAAAATAAAAAGGCTGTTTTACACATATTGATAATAAATTATTATTTATGATTAAACTAAATATAAAACTGGATATAGTTTAAACATTCTAAAAAGGAAATTGTTAAAATTAGCGTTTCTAGTGACTCAAACCTTAGTGTTGAAGATTATTTAGAACCAGCCTTTACCACTAGACTACCTAACAAATACAAAATTATAAAGCTGAAATTGTTTTTATAGTATTTGCGGCCGCAAGTTTGGGTTTGGCACGCTTGTGCTTGTGACCGGTTTGTAAGTGTATGTGAGAAGTGAAAGCTATATAAAATCATATGTATTTAAACGTATTTAGAGCATCTCCAATGAAAAGAGTTCCTCATAGGATCTCTCTATTTTTTTAAGTATAAATTTCAAAAAAAGTTAAAAAGAGAGCTTTAGTATTTTTAAAAAAAATTCATACTCCAGTCAAAGTTTCTCTTAGTGGGGTTCTCAGAAAAAAATATATTATTTTAAAATTTTTTTATTTAATAAGACTTAATAATTATTGTAATTCATAACATATTAAACATACATTATTTTGAAATATTTTTTTAAAATAGATGTGCAAAAACAAAATTGAATATATTATCAAATTGTTGATCGAGTAATTGATCAAAACTTTACTCTATGACATCGTAAAATGGAATACGGGACGAAAAAGCCATATCGTTTGATAGCTTGTGGTAGAAAAAGAAAAAAAAAATTAAAGAATGAAAACAAAAAAATCTCTTTATTTTTTGTTAAAAATATGCGTCCAATCACAAGACGACAAGTGTCAGACTCTATTAAATTCTCAAAGCTCTCTAGAGAGAGTCAATGCTCTCAATTATAATGAGTTTAGAAATATTTTTTTGAAATAAGTGAGAGAGAATTCATCAAAAAAATAAAAATTGAATAGAACTCCCCATTGTTGATATTATGGTTCTCTTCTTGTTGTTGTTGATTTAGACTATAATTTGTAACGCTATACCTAATATATGTGTTGCTCCCCATTGTTGTCCTTAAGGAGATGCTATATACATATAGATACTAGCCATGCAAGGATCATTAGAAAATGAATGTGATTAAATTACAAATAGACCCTTCGAACAATGAGAATCTCATGGTTATTGTTATAATGACTAAAGATTACATAAACATAAATAACACAAACTAAACATTTGTAACAACATCAAATATCCTAACCTCCGTACTATGCACGAATTTAACGTGTGAAAAATCGGGCCGGAGAACAAACTGTTTTAAAATAAACCCAAAAATTGAAATATGAAACGTATAATATAATCTTAAATGTAGTATGAAATCTCCAAGAAAATACTAGTAATATTCAATCATATGAAGAAAAGCCATGCAACGGCTGCGAGAACAGAGCCCGAGACAGAGATCACAAGCGATGAGGCTCCTGCCGCAGGAGCCGAAGCTTCAGGGCCGTCACTGGCGCCAGTTCCGTCATCGGAAGATGGAGACATTTCTGGAGTCGGAGCTGGCGGAGAGGAGGCGGTAGGTGCGTCAGAGGAGCTGGTAGGACCTTCGGAAGAATCACCGGAGCTTGAGTCAGGGCTTGAAGCCGGAGTTTTGGCTGATGATGACTTTGGAGATGGGGAAGATGGGGAAGGGCTTGGAGTTCCGGTGGAATTTTTCTTGGCCATGGTTGGAGCAGCTGTAGGCGGTGAGGTTGGGGCGGAGGCCGTGGGTGATTTTGGGGATGCTGCGGCGGCGGGAGAAGGAGAGGTAGAGTTCTTTTCGCCGTTGGCTTTCGGTGCGTTTGCCGGTGTTGGAGGATCGGCGGCCAAGACGGCGGTGATGGCCAAGGCAGCCACGGCGAGAGATAGGAGTTTAAGTGTCATTGTCATTTTGTGGTGAATGTGAATTGCTTTTGTGGTGATTAATTATGTATTTTTGTGGTTTATGATTAGTGCTAAAAAAGATTAAAAAGAAGAAAAGAGTTATTTTTGAGAGATTAAGGAAGAGGTAAAATTTAATTTATAGGGAATTCTACAGATTTGACCAAAGTTTTGGTTGACCGGGTCCATCGGAACTTGTCTTAAAATTTTATTGGTTTGATCTTTTGTTAGTAAAAAGAGAACATGTGGTAATGATAATTCCCAACTTTCAAGAAACAATTGAGAACACGTGACTATTGAGATTGATTTTGTGGTAACTAAATGAGCACTGTTTCAACAAAAGTTAATTTTAATTTAAGCTATACAAAATACTAAGAATTAAAACTTGATTAACGTACCAGTTAGTCAATAACTCAATATTAAGTGGAAGTTCAATTGTTCAATACAAATTCATACACGTAACTGAAGAAGCACATTTAAAAGTCAACGAAACATTTACATTTCGTAAACTAAAAATAAATAAATCTACTGCAATCTTGTGAATGAGTCTAATTAGAGATGAGAAAGTAAACTGAGCCCAAAATAAATAAGGCCCATTTAAAATGTAAGGCCCATGATAATACTCATAAGCTTTGTAATCCACGACGCACGTGTTCCATAATGGCTAACATAAAAACGGCAAGCAGTCTACTTTTTTGTCGTTATCACTTTTTAACCCTTTTCGGCTTCTATCCGTCGATTCAAATCGGCGGCAGTTCCCAGCGACATTAATCTCCGGCGAGACAGTTTACTCGGTGAGTTTCGCGGCTACATAGTTTTTTTGAACTTCCTTGAATTGTTCATTATTTCGGGATATAAACGGAATTTGCTTTTCCCCGATCGTCGTATCACTGTAGAGAAACCGATACTTGATTGGTTCTTCGCTATTTTTCTCTATTTTGATATGCAATTCGATTTCACACTCTCAAATTCATAATCCTAGTTTGTATAGTACTCTATCTCGTGAAATTGTCTGCTTTTATCGATTAAGGCGTTGTTGCGTACATTGCAGTGTTTATTGAAGCTATGCCTAAAAGAACAGCAGAAGCGTGTCCATCATCTGAAATCCAAAGAAGCAGAGGAGATACTTTTGGTAGTTACAGATCTCAAGTAGCTGAGCTTTTGTCTCTAGGTGAGAGGATCTCACATCATGATCAACAAGAAGCCAATGAGAGGCATTCTGAGAGTGTTATAGGAGCTGGGATGTCAAATGTTGAGAAAGATAATTTGAATGTTTTGTTAAGGCAGTGTGTGAGGAATCTAAGTCCAGAAGTTGATGAGGTACTTCAGAGTTCTACTTCTAATATCGTATGATGAAAGAGTACTCAATATTATTGCAATTCGTTTGCAGATGCAGGAATGTGTACGCTCTCTGTATCTAATTTCTCAGCTAGGGAACAAATGTCAGTCATCGTCGCCGAGCGATTTTGTTCCTGAAGAAACCGGAGGAGCGAGAGTTCGTCTTTTACTTATATGTTCTTAATCCTCTTGCTTGAAACATACTTGTATATCTTTCATTTTGTTTTCTCAAAATTCCTTCAGGAAGATGATATTCAACTACTTCTGAGGTCTGACTCTGATATGGTCAAGAACATAACGTCACAGTATTCAAATGTTCTGCTGTCCAAAGTAATGTTCCACATTAGTATATCTAGCTTGCAGAAAGATCAATCATCTAATATAGCTAACTTCTGCATATGTTTTGTTTTGAAAGCTGGACAATATGCAGCAGGAACTCGAGAGACTTCTTGACGATGTGGTGGCGACTTGCAGGTATAGTGTGGTCTAATTGATCTCTAGTTTGTGCCATTATATAATCAGTTAAAGAGTTTTCCTTATGAGAACATTCTTTGTTGGTGGTTACTTATGTGTTAGTTGTTAACTCTTTTAAAACAGACCTATGACTCGTGGTGAAATTCGGGAGCTTCAGAAATCGATCAAGGAGCTGCCTGAGAGGAATCTCAACCGCGTCGCTGAAATAGTAGGAAATCATTGCATAGCATCTGGCAGAGATTTCAACGATAAGGTTATCGTCAACCTTGATCAGGCGGTAAGACACAATCCGTAGTTAATTGATTCTCTGGTTCCGATGAGTATTAATGGAAAACTAACAGCATTTCAACCAAACTGTGTTTTCTTCAGGACAAGGTCATGTTATGGAGATTGCATTTCTATGTAGGAGCAGTCAAGAGGCCCAGAAGCTCGCTCCCTAGCTAACTTTGGCTGTATATATATGGACTGGGATGTTGAGATGGTGTGATGGGCTAAACCGGTTTAATATATTTCCTACTTTTTTTGTTTTCCTGATTAGTCCGGTTAAGCCGTGTAGTAGTTGGTCTTACATGGACGGTTAACAAATGAAAATCGGTTCTGATTTGGTAAGACTTTGTCCTTCGTCCCATGAAGATTTCTCTAACAAAAAATCATTGACCACATCATGACATGAATCCAAAGAAAACACATAGTTTGCTAATGTGTCTGTTAGACGATTAATCTCTTTAGATAGTGTGTATCAATTTCATTATTTTTGTTTTAATCGTCTGTCATTGTATCAGTTTCGGTTAGAAACTAAGATAGGGAAAATATTTCTCGTCCTATAAGATGTTTTACCTAAGCACAAAAAATCATTAAAACGGTATTCAAGACTTTTAAATAAATCAAACAAAAACAAATTTTGATTTCAAAGTAAAACGAAAAAAAAAATCGTAACATGAAAAAAAAAGATATTTTTATTTTATTTTATTTGGAAATAAAATCTGAATAATTATTTTATGACAGTCAATAAAAAGCTATGAAATATTTCTAGAGCTTTACTAATGGGGGAAGTTTGAACTAGCTGCTTGATATTAATATAATAATTTGATTATCAACAAAAAAGTTATATTTAAGAATTAAGATTGATATATGTTAAACTTTTGGTAATTTTGTTCTAAAACCAATATTCTTTGGTTGACTTGACTATTTTATTAATATATTAGTATAAATTGAGAATGTGAATCTCCTTTCCAAACTATTCTTATAGGTTTTCTATATATATAATTTCCTACATAGCATCTAACAGATCCCCGAAAAAAGATCTCAACTACATACAATACCAACCCACAACAAAAATTTGCTTTTTCGATCTTCTCAAAAATGAAACTAAAACAAACCAAAGTGATGTTTTTCTTGTTAGTCCTAATCTCTGCATTAATATTGCAACAATCGAAAGCTCAGAAAAATTATTGTTCGAGAACCAACATAGACTATATACCGGGATGTTTCCATGCGTTGCAATTAGCGTATAACAAAGATTATAGTCTCCTAACAAGAAATTGTTGCAGAGCAGTGTTTTCACTTCCTACTACTTGTGCCTTGCTTGTCTATCCTGGCAAAACTTACCCTATTACTACCTTTAGATTAATTTGTATTTATAGCGATCCTCTTCCAGCAATGTCTCCATTAAGTCTATAAGTTTTGTTTATCTCTTAATAATAATATAATAATAAAAATCATATTTACATTATAATTTTTTAACTTTGTTCAAGTTACACATAAAATCCCTAACTCTCTATACGTGTTGAATGTTTGAGGTCTCATATTTATCTTACTCTTTCGGTTTTCAAAAGGATATCAACATAAATGTAAATATGTAATCATTCCTCATTTGTTGGAAATTAATTTATAAATTTTGATTTCAAAAATCAACTAATCCATTTGTAAACTATGTAAAATATTTATCAATTATATTATTATTTTTGCCACCTTAGAAATATATGTTAACATTTGTGTAGTTAAAAGAAATCCCCAAATTAAATCATGTTTTGACTCACACTTATAATATTATCGGATTTCATAAATAAATGGATAAACCATGTAAAAGATGAAATAACATACGATAAAAAATGATCTTAGTCAAAACATATGAAAGCCGATAATAATAATGACATTTATTGGAAATTCAAGTCTAAAAATAAATAATAATAATAATAACAACATACGAGATGAGATCGAGATAATATAGTATATAATAAATTAAATATAAATTACTAATAATAATGACATTTCTTACAAATTCAATAAGTGTTTGTTTTTACTCATGAGTGTTTTTAACCCATTTATACTCTTATATTTTCATAAATAACCTACTTGTTATCACCATATTACACCAGTTAATATATTTGTAAAATTTTGAAAAAGATTGTATATATCAATCTCTATACATGACTCATAAGGTTAACATTTAACATCGTTTAATTGTTTTGGAAGGTAGATTTAAATCCACCAACAATTCAAGGATGTGAAGAATTTTTAGATCAAATATATATTTAAATGTACAAGTGTTTTTTTCTAACAAAAAAAATTTGAGGTATTGAACGGATGGGTAATTTTCGGGTGTTTTTGCCGTGTTATTGTAGCCGTCGATTAGTTGGGATGTATACTTATTGGGCCTAAGAAGCTTAATACCTTAATTGTACAATCGGATGGATATATAAATGGGCTCAACAACAAGGAAAAAGGCCCATTTAAACCTAAGAGTTCAAGCTCTATTTGTAGAAAGACCAAAGTATCCCTAGATGTTTAAGTATGTCCTCTGTGTCTCTAAAGGTTAATTGGGGAAGAAGAAAACTCTCCTTCTTTTTGTAACTTTTGCTTCACCTCTCTCTTCTTCTCTTGTTCTATTTTTTTTCCCGATTCAAGCAAAATTCATCAAGGTAAATTTACTCTTCTTCTCAAGCTGAGTTTTTTTGAATTGTTGGTATCTTCCTTCATCACTCTCGCACTTCTCTTCTTGAAGTCTCTCTTGCTCGATTCGATTCTACGGTTTCTCTCGATCCGAGGGTTTTTGATTGAACTTTTATTGGTCTCTTTGATATTGAAGAAATTATTCAACCCTAATCTCAAATTGCTTCAGAAGATTTCGGGAAACTAGTTTATTCTTATGGGTAATCGTTTTGATGCTAAAGTACTTAACTTTTTGTGATTGTAGACTTGTCAATTTGAAAAAATGTCGCAATCAACCGTAGATGTTCCGCCAAAGGGTGGGTTTAGCTTCGATCTGTGTAAGAGAAATGATATGCTTACACAAAAGGGTCTTAAAGCTCCGTCTTTTTTGAAGACTGGAACAACCATTGTTGGTTTGATTTTCAAGGTATGGTTTTTTATTCTCTCACATTAGTTTCTTGTCCATAGATTGCATAGAGTAATAGTTTCATGGGAACTGTTTTTGTTCTTAGTCAGCTGAGAACTAAGTTTTGTATTGTGGAAGTTAAAATTAGATCTTTTTAGAATTGGTTAGTCAAGAAGTTGAGGCCTAAGACTGAGTCGCAGGCACATTGATTAGATTGCTCTACTATAATGTGATTGTTTACTTGTGTCTGTTAAACTCTTTAGGGTCGTTATTGACGAGCACTTTCAGTTTCGCATGATAGATCCTTGTATGAGTTTCATCTAAAGTAGGTTTTGCTTAGTGATAATGTGGTGGTTCTTATCGTTAGCTCTTGTCTCTCCGTATAGTTTAGAACATAGTATCTAGACGTGTAAGATGTTTGAGTTCTTGTGTTCTAATTGTTGTCTTTTGATTGCTTTTTTTAGTAAATTATTGTGGAAGCTGTGTAATATTGATTTTGATATTCGGGCTTTGTATAGGATGGTGTGATACTAGGGGCAGATACCCGAGCAACTGAGGGGCCAATTGTTGCTGATAAGAACTGTGAGAAGATTCACTATATGGCACCAAACATATATTGCTGTGGTGCAGGAACTGCGGCTGATACTGAAGCAGTCACTGGTATATATACTTTCTACCTTCAGTGGGGCAGATTTTGTTTTCTCTGTCAAAGAAATCAGAATCTAACTGGCATAATGCATCACTTCATAGAAATTGATGCTTAGTTATCTTGGTTTCTTTCTTATTGTCCAGATATGGTCAGCTCACAGCTGCGATTGCATCGTTACCAGACTGGTCGAGACTCTCGGGTCATTACTGCTTTGACCCTTCTCAAAAAACATCTTTTCAGGTAAATTTGTTCTTTCTCCTCCAGAAACTCGTCTTAAAGAAACATAGATGATTTAACTGCCTAAGATTCATTTCAGCTACCAAGGTCATGTCTCTGCTGCTCTTGTACTCGGTGGAGTTGATATCACTGGTCCACATCTGCATACTGTAAGTTATACATCCCCGACAGTATACTGAGAAGAGATTTTTTTGTTTGTTTGTTGTTATTCATATCATATTTGACCTGTTTATTTTATAAACAGATATACCCACACGGTTCAACTGACACTCTTCCATTCGCCACAATGGGTTCGGGTTCTCTTGCTGCTATGTCTGTGTTTGAGGCAAAGTATAAAGAAGGCCTAACTGTAAGTAAGCCATTCACGTTTCAATATCCAGAGACGTTATTTTCATCTGTCTGATTATTCTTGTTTACAAAATCCTCTAGAGGGATGAAGGAATTAAGCTGGTCGCTGAATCCATATGCTCGGGTATATTCAATGACCTGGGTAGTGGTAGCAACGTGGACATCTGCGTGATCACAAAGGTTTGTCTTCACCCTACTTTAACCTGTACCTTTGATTAATCCACAAATCTACCTTTGGTCAGCATGTTAGACTCATAGTTTATCATCTCATAGACATAACAGTGACCAAGTAAATCGCCATCAAACCTCACAAAACCCAACTCTTAGCATTGCCATTAAATAAAAGTAAAACAACCTCTCCATTTGGTTTAATGCAATCCTAGACCTCAGTTCTGCATGTACATATTAAGCTGACCCAAGTTATTCACCACCAGATCAAACTCTTTTGCATTACATGTGTATGTTTTGTTGCTTTTGAGCTTATTATTGGACACAATATTGGCAAACAGGGGAACAAGGAATATCTCAGGAACTACATGGAACCAAACCCAAGAACCTATGTCAGCAGCAAAGGCTATTCCTTCACCAAGAAAACTGGTAAGTTACTCTCAAACACACAACAAAGAAACTTGCATCGCCGCCCTCGCCTTTAGCTAGTCGAAATCCTCAGTTTTTCTCACTTCATTTTTGTTGATTTATTGTGTAACAGAGGTTCTTCTCACCAAAATCACCCCATTGCTGGAGCGAGTCGAAATCACAGAAGTTGGTGAAGCTATGGAGGAATAATTCAATCAATCTCATATATCTTCTTTTGCATTGATCTACATCAAGGCTCTGTGTACTCTCATGATCTCATCTTCCCAGTCTTGTCTTCTTCCCATGTTTAAGGATCATTCAAATCTTGTTACTCCTCTCTCTCCTTCTTAGATTTCAATAGAGAGGGTCAGACTCGAGAGACTTCGTCCTTTCGAAATAAAAAAACAACTTTCCCTAAATTATTATTGGTTTGTGCAAACCGAATTGAATTGTACAAGCTGTTTAACCAAATCTCCTAATACGACGTCGCTTTTTGTCTCAGGATGACGTGTTTTTGTTGCCGCTAATTTCTCTACACGCGAGTATATACATATATAGGAAATAGAGATACGAATTTATCATATAAGACGTTACTATAGAGCGACACTTATCTTTTATTTTTATTTTTCTTCAGATTTGTTTTTTTGTTTCTTCTTCTTTGATTTATCTGAGTAAAAGCTTTTTAAAAACTAACATAGGATTGAAGAAGACGATGGAGAAATTATCTAATGGCGTTAGAGATCACTGTTTGATCAGTGACTATGTTTCTCCTTCAGCTCCTGCTCCTCTTAAACAACCTTTCGTGATCGGTACGTTTTTCATTGATTTCTCAAATGATTCAAAATCTGATTTTCTCTGATTCCGTCAACGATCTGCTTATATCAGGTGTTGCCGGAGGAACCGCCTCCGGGAAGACGACGGTTTGCAATATGATCATGTCTCAGTTACATGATCAACGTGTTGTCCTTGTTAACCAAGTAATTATTAAACTCATAATCTGTTTTTTCATCAAAATCGTTGTGAGATATGTACGTAAGACGACTCAATAATTGCAGGATTCGTTTTACCACTCGCTTACTAAGGAGAAATTGAACAAGGTTCATGAATATAACTTCGATCATCCTGGTGAGGAAAATCAATTATGATGATTTGATCTAAGGAACGATTCAAATTTTGTTCTTAAGAATCTTTGTTTTGTTTTTGATACAAGATGCATTCAACACTGAGGTTTTACTTTCATGTATGGAGAAGTTACGATCTGGACAACCAGTGAACATTCCGAGTTACGATTTCAAAATCCATCAGAGCATTGAATCATCAAGTCCGGTACTATTAGTTTTTGCTTGCAGAGACTCAGAAAACACCATTAGTTATTGATTAGCAACACTAATTACAATGTCCTACTTCAGGTTAATCCTGGTGATGTAATCATCTTAGAGGGAATCCTAGTTCTTAATGATCCTCGAGTTCGTGATCTCATGAACATGAAGATCTTTGTCGATACAGGTTTTGTATGATGATCCTTAGCTTTTAGATGAATCATTAAGGCCTTCATGCTCATATCCTATACATATTTACCAATTGTAGATGCTGATGTACGACTCTCGAGAAGAATACAGCGTGACACCGTCGAGAGAGGAAGAAACATACAGAATGTGCTTGAACAGGTTTCAGTGTATAGTTTACTTAGCTTTAGATGAATCATTAAGGCCTTAATGCTCATATCCTATACTTTTGTTTTCAGTATACTAAGTTTGTGAAGCCGAGCTTCGATGAATACATTCAGCCGTCGATGAAGTATGCTGATATAATCATTCCACGAGGAGGAGATAATGATGTTGCAATTGATCTCATTGTACAACATATTCGTACAAAGCTGTGCCAACACAATCTCTGTAAGATATACTCAAACATCTTCATCATATCTTCAACATTCCAGATCAAAGGAATGCATACTCTTATCCGTGATATCAACACAACCAAGCATGATTTCGTCTTCTACGCTGACCGATTGATTCGACTGGTAAAAAGACCGATCAAAACATTAGTTTTCCGATGATAGGTTGCTTAGAAAGATCAAAACTAAGAGTGGAGTTGTATATGTTTGTTTCAGGTCGTGGAACATGGACTTGGTCATCTTCCTTTCACAGAGAAACAGATCACAACTCCAACAGGTAACTAAGCCGCTTTAAAGTTTGAGGAAAGTTAAAGATTAAATGTCACTTAAGCTACCATCTCTTGAGACTTAACAGGGTCAGTGTACACTGGAGTCGACTTCTGCAAGAGATTGTGCGGTGTCTCAGTGATCAGAAGGTATATAATACATCACTTTTCTGTCTCATTTCTTTCGGGTTTGTGGCCTCTGCTTCGTAGCTTAAAGTTTTCACTACTTACAGTGGAGAAAGCATGGAAAACGCTCTAAGAGCTTGCTGCAATGGGATTAAGATTGGTAAAATCCTCATTCACAGAGAGAATAACGATGGTCGTCAGGTCAGATTCCATTGCCTTCGAACATGTTTCCCCCATACATCTCAGCTCAACTCTTTCTCATTCAAATGATGTTTATTGCAGTTAATATATGAGAAGTTGCCAAAAGATATCTCAAGCAGACATGTCTTCCTCCTTGACCCTGTTCTAGCATCAGGTTCATAGTAACCCATATAAAAATCTAGACCAATGTTACAAATTGTTGCAGAAATATCTAACTTCTGAAAGTGTTAACAGGCTACTCTGCAGTTAAAGCTATAACTTTGCTTCTAAGCAAGGGAGTTCCAGAATCACATATCATCTTTCTCAATCTTATAGCAGTAACTAAAGACCAACCAAACAAACCTCTTGTCCATGTTTCTCTCTGTAATCATCATTATTATTACTAACACAAGAAAAAACCGCAGGCACCTCAAGGCATCCACGCGCTTTGCAAGAAATTCCCGATGCTAAAGATTGTGACATCGGAAATCGATTCATCTCTCAATGAGGACTCACGTGTGATTCCAGGCTTGGGAGAATTTGCAGACCGTTACTTTGGGACAAACAACATTAATTCAAAAGTATCAAGCTTGTCTACAAATCTCAAGTTAAGAAGCTAAAACAAAGATATGCTCTTCTATAGTTCCAACAAAGCCATGCCTTCATCATCATACTAAACTTGAATAACCTACTGATTCATCCTGAGTTTCTCCAATCTTCATTCTCTTGTTTAGCTAATATTTATCCTATTTCTATCAATAACTCTATCTAACATCACATTGAAACACATACATTTCTTTTTGGGTAGACTAATCTCCAATCTTATAGTTGTATATGCTAATAGCTACATTATTGATCTATTTTGGCATAGAACATCAACAGGAACTAAACATCTCATTCCATTATCTTTCAAACCAAAACTATCTTTGCAGAACAAGAAAGTAAAAAAAAAAAAAAACA